>Ga0307412_10000049_pt1 | contig 151588 bp, 156 predicted proteins | sample DK1Cmetagenome_3_FD_203823 | JGI IMG/M metagenome (GOLD analysis project Ga0307412, IMG submission 203823) | Maize rhizosphere microbial communities from greenhouse at UC Davis, California, United States - DK15-C-1 | ecosystem: Host-associated > Plants > Roots > Rhizosphere > Soil | place...
TTTTCATTAAGTTGTAAGAAGTTTTTCTAGTTAAAATTTTCTGTAGCCGACCCTGAGAGGGTCAAATTCAATTATTTCATAATTTTATTTCTCTCGGTTATTTTCGAGCCACTTTTTCAGTGCCCTTATAATTTATCAAGGGGCTTTTTTATTGCTTGTCTAGTTCCAAAGATTCTCAGGATAAGTCCCATCTTTTACTAACTGATCTATACATTCCTGTACAAAAGGCTTATCTTCTTTATAAGTTACTCCAAACCACTGGCTATCTGTAGGTATAACTTTGAAAGAGGCTGCGCCACTTTTTACAAGATTTTCGCCAATCAAAGGGATAAAGAACTCAGCTTTTGGTTTGTCTTTATTTTCTAAAGCAAATACTCTAAATAAGTCTTCAGTTAATTTAAAAACAGCTGGAGTAAAGCCCCAGAAGTTCATTGAAACCGGAGTGTTATATTCTAAAGGATATTCAGAACCATTTTCTTCATATACAATTCCACCATCTTTTTTATAAACCTGAGTACGTTCAGTAATCTCTTCAAGGAATCCAGCATCATTGGTTTTGCAAACCCCACGAGATACAGATCCAAAGTCAGATAGTGTTTTCCCAATTTGATAGCCAACAATAGAATAGTTGCTGTCAGTTGCCTCATTATTTAAAAAGTCTACCATTTTTTTAAACGCATCATAACCATAATAATCATCTGCGTTGATTACGCAAAAAGGCTCTTTAATGGCGTTTCTGCCAGATAGAATAGCATGAGCAGTTCCCCATGGTTTTTCGCGGTAAATTTCCTCTTCAATGCCAAATTGTTTCAAATCGAAATTTTGGAATACATAATCAGTTTCAATTTTACCATTTAGTTTAGGTTCAAATATGGCTTTAAAGTTTTCTACAAATTCTTCTTTGATGATGAAGACTACTTTGCCGAATCCAGCTTTAATTGCATCGTATATAGAATAATCAATAATTGTTTCTCCATTGGGGCCAAAGCCATCAATCTGTTTCATGCTGCCATAGCGACTTGCCATACCAGCTGCTAATATTAATAAGGTAGGTTTTTTCATGCAGCGAAAATAATGATTCAATTTATATTCAATGTAAAAAGTGAGATAGTTTTTTCATTAGTCTGATAACGGTTCTCAATGTATCGCATGGATATTAAGGTAGTTAAAATCCAAATATTCCCTTTCCGCCGCTGCTGCGAGGTTTTTTCCCTGTAAGCATACCAAATAATCCCCGCACTATTTCTTTTCCTATTTGTCTGGTTATAGTTGCGCCCATTACCTGTTCAACTAAACTCTTCTCACCTTTTTTAGGAGCCTCTTCTTGTTTTGTTTCTTCTTCCTCGGTTAGTTTATCATTTACACGTTTGGTTAAGATTTCATAGGCGCTCTCAGGATCAATTGATTCCTGGTATTTAGTAGTAAGCTCGCTTGATTGGACAAGGTTATTATAATCCGCCGCACCGAGTGGTCCCATGATTGCTCTTGGAGGTGTAAGCATAGTTGCTGCCACTTCTGTAGGGATACCTTTTTCGTTCAACACTGTTATCAAAGCCTGTCCGGTTCCTAATGAAGTCAACATTTTGTCGATCTCGTAGAATTCGGATCTTGGATAAGTATTTACAGTCTTTTTAAGCGCATCAACATCATTTGGTGTAAATGCTCTCAAAGCGTGCTGAACACGATTTCCTAGTTGAGATAATACACTCTCAGGGACATCACTAGGGGCTTGAGTACAGAAAAATACACCTATACCTTTTGATCTGATCAATCTGATAATAGTTTCTATCTGTTCCAGAAAAGCTTTTGAAGAATTTTTAAATAACAAATGCGCCTCATCAAAAAAGAAAACCAGCTTAGGTTTATCTAAATCTCCAACTTCAGGCATGCTATAAAAAATTTCTGCAAGTAAACTTAACAGGTAAGTGGAATAAAGAACCGGCTGATTTTGGACATCTGAGATATTGAGTAAACTGATTACTCCTTTACCGTCGGTTTTAGTAAAAAGATCTTCGATGTCAAATGAACGTTCGCCAAACATAGCGCTCAGTCCCTGTTGCTCAATGGTAACTATCTTTCTTAATATTGTTCCTGAAGTGGCAGTGGATATTTTACCATAAGAACTTTTAATCTCTTCGGCACCTTGCCCTTCGGCCAGGTATGAAACTAATTTTTTAAGATCATTAAGATCAATAATTGGTAGTTTGCTATCATCAGCATACTTAAAGATCACAGCTAAAACACCTGCCTGTGTATCATTTAGATCGAGGATTTTAGACAGTAGGGTAGGCCCAAATTCAAGAACAGTAGCCCGCATTTGAGCGCCTAATTTGCCAGATAAGGAAAAAATCTCGACAGGGAATCCAGAAGGATGAAAAGGCTTGCCCAGTTGACCTGCTCTTTCCTCTATTTTTGGATTGATTGGTCCTGGTTGATTAAGGCCTGATAAATCGCCCTTTACATCAAGCATAAACACCGGTACACCTGCATCAGACAATTGTTCTGATAGCAACTGCAATGTGCGGGTTTTTCCTGTCCCTGTTGCACCTGCAACAAGCCCATGCCTATTCATCATTTTTAAAGACAAGTTAACTTCAGCTTCAGCGATTACTTGCCCATCCAGAATACCAGCTCCAAGATATATGTATGAACCACTTGGTGTATAAGAGGCCTTAATTTTTTCTGTAAATTTTGCGGATTGATCACTCATAGGAAAAGATAGTTTTTATAAAAGTAAGAAAAGCACCCGAAATACAAACAAAAGAAAGGGTGTATCATAGTTCATGATACACCCTTTTAAAAATAAGGTTATTTAAAACTACTTCTTATAAGTAAAGTCGTGATCTTTTTTAATGTTCAATAAAGAATGATAAATGAGGTTGATCACATTGTCAACATCTTCTTTATGAATCATTTCAACTGTGGTATGCATATACCTTAATGGTAAAGAAATTAATGCAGATGGAACACCTCCGTTAGAATAAGCAAAAGCATCAGTATCTGTACCGGTTGAGCGGGATGATGCCTGACGTTGGAAAGGGATATCATTCTTCTCAGCTGTTTCAATAAGCAATTTGTTTAAATTTGTTTGAACAGCAGGTGCATAAGAAACTACCGGACCTTTGCCACAAGCCAAATCTCCCTGAGTGATCTTATTGATCATTGGGGTAGTGGTATCATGAGTAACATCAGTAATTATAGCCACGTTAGGTTTAATTCTGTGGGCTATCATTTCGGCTCCCCTTAATCCAATTTCTTCCTGTACTGAGTTTACAATGTAAAGCCCAAAAGGTAATTTCTTTTTATTTTCCTGAAGCAGTCTGGCAACCTCGGCAATCATAAATCCACCGGCTCTGTTATCCAGTGCACGGCCAACATAATAGCGGTCGTTTAATACCATAAATTCATCTTCATAGGTAATTACGCAACCTACATGAATACCAAGTTTTTCAACTTCTTCTTTAGATGTACATCCACAATCAAGGAAGATGTTTTTTAACGCCGGAGCCTCCTCTTTCTCGCCACCGCTACGGGTGTGAATAGCAGGCCACCCAAATACGGCTTTAACCAAACCGTTGTCGGTGTGTATGTTTACGCGCTTAGAAGGAGCTATCTGATGATCTGACCCTCCATTGCGGATTACATAAATTAAGCCATCAGGAGTGATATAATTAACAAACCAGGAGATCTCATCGGCATGAGCCTCAATAACTACTTTGAAATCTGCTTTGGGATTAATCACACCAACTGCAGTCCCGTAATTATCGATGAAACTTTCATCTATATATGGTTTTAAATAATCTAGCCATAATTTTTGACCAGGGTATTCGAAACCTGTTGGAGATGGGTTATTGATATATTTTTCAAAAAATTGAAGCGATTTTTTATTTACTACACTTACGTGTTTCTTTTTATCTTCTTTTTTCTTTGCCATTGTATATTTTTTATTCTAAACAAATATAGAAACTACTGCCTAAGCACCAAGTTAATTATTGAGTTCTAACTCCATAATGACAAAGTCGATACCGTTATTTGTAGAAAATTTGTCTGTTTGAACGAAGCCGAATTTGTTATAAAAAGGAATGGCCGAAACGCGCGCATTGCACCATAGCTTTGCAGCTCCAAAGGATTTAACATAGTTAATTATATGATCCAATAATAATGATCCATATCCTTTTCCCTGCGACTCCACAATTGTCGCGAATTTTCTGAATTGATAAACATTGCCCGAATTGAACAAAGAAACTATAGAAGTTAGTTGGTTATTTGCAAATAGCCCAAAATGGATTCCATCATTATCATTAGCCAACTTTATAGCATCAAGAGGTAGGTCTGGATACATAACTTCATGTCTTATCCTCCAAGTTAAATCAGGTCTGATTTGTTCAATTTGAATTTCCTGCATCAATGTTAATCTTTATTTTACCACTATAAAACTTGTATATGCAAATGTTTAGAACAATAACGGCCCCGCATCCCCAGCAGAATAATGGCCACTTACCCTGTTCCCAAAGCCATAAACCTAAGGCGGAACCAAAAGACGCTCCAATAAAGCTCACAGACATAAACACAGTGTTTAAACGATTACGAGCTTCCGGTAGTATAGCATAGATCCGGGTTTGATTGGTTACATGGATAGCTTGCTGACCAATATCTATTAAAATAATGCCAGCTACAAATAGGTAAAGGTGGCTGCCGGTAAGGTAAAAGGCAGCAATGCTAAGTAATTGCAGAATTAACCCGACCAGCAGATTCTTACGAGGGTTTTGGCCACCACTAAACTTTCCAACTAATGGAGCGGCTAAAGCTCCTGCAGCACCAGCAATGCCGAAAAGACCTATCTGCAGCGTTTGAAGATTAAACGGGGGATTGGCAAGGAATAATACCATCGTTGTCCAGAACGCGCTGAGTATAGAGAAAGCCAGAAAGTTTATAATAGAAGCTTCGCGTAGTACGGGCTCAGTTTTTATGTAATACCACATAGATGACATTAATTCATTATAAGTGCCTTTAAATGACGGTCTGCTTTGTGGAAAGCGTCTGGCCATAAGCAGTAATAAAAGGAAACATATGCCAGCAGCCATAAAATAAACTGTTCTCCATCCCCATAAAAATCCTATACTTCCACTAACTGCTCTTGATGCAAGGATGCCAATAAGTAAGCCGCTCATAATTATACCTACCGTAGGACCGCGATCTTCGTCTGAACTAAGATTTGCAGCCATTGGTAAAACAAGCTGAGGAATAATGGAGCTTGCGCCAATTAATACACAAGCAATTTCCAATAATAAGAAGGAGTGGGCAAAAGCTGCCAACAGCAATGCCCCAATAGCAAGACATGTTATTAAAAGTATTTGTTTCTTCCTTTCAAACATATCACCCAAAGGAACCAATAGAAATAGTCCTAGGGCATAGCCAGCTTGTGTTAGGTATGTAATTTTACCGGCATGGCTCTCTGTTAAACCAAACTCTTTAGCGATTAAAATAACCAGAGGCTGGCAGTAATAAATATTTGCCACGATAAGCCCTGTACAAAAGGCCATCAATAGCACATCAGTACGACTAAGTTTCATTTATAGAGGGATATTTCCGTGTTTTTTACGAGGTCTGTTTACAACTTTGTTCTCTAACATTTTAAATGCCTTTATTAGTTTAGACCTGGTTTGGGCAGGTTCTATAACCTCATCTACAAAGCCACGTTCCGCGGCTCTGTAAGGATTAGCAAAAATATCTGAATAGAGCTTTTCTTTCTCCAGCCATTTTTCTTCAGGGTGCTCTGCGCTGGTAATTTCCTTCTTGAAAATTATTTCGGCAGCACCTTTTGCACCCATAACTGCAATTTCTGCAGTAGGCCATGCATAGTTTAAGTCTGCTCCAATATGTTTAGAGTTCATCACATCATATGCACCACCATAGGCTTTTCTTGTAATTACAGTAATACGGGGTACAGTTGCTTCACTAAAAGCATATAATAATTTAGCGCCATTGGTAATAATTCCATTCCATTCCTGGTCTGTACCTGGCAAAAAACCGGGAACGTCCTCGAAAACAAGCAATGGGATATTAAAGCAGTCGCAAAAGCGTACAAATCTGGCGGCCTTTGTTGAAGCATGATTGTCCAATACCCCAGCAAGATAAGCAGGCTGATTAGCAACAATACCTATACTTCTTCCTGCCAAACGGATAAATCCGACCACAATATTTTCTGCATAATCTTTATGTACTTCTAGAAAGCTATCTGTATCGGCCACTTCGCTTATTATAGACCTAACATCATAAGGCTGATTCGAATTCTCGGGCATAATGCCATTAAGAGATAAACGACTTTCATCAGTCAAAGTATAGGGCAATTGCAATGGGATCTCTTCACAATTCTGAGGCATATAACTCAGTAATCTCTTAACATGATTAATAGCATCTAATTCATTTGAGCACGCAAAATGAGTTACACCCGATTTTGTAGCATGAGTAGATGCACCACCAAGTTCTTCAGAACTTACCTCTTCGTGGGTTACAGTTTTAACAACATTTGGTCCTGTAACAAACATGTACGAGGTATTCTCTACCATTAAAATAAAGTCGGTAATGGCAGGCGAATATACTGCGCCCCCGGCACAAGGTCCCATTATTGCTGAAAGTTGTGGGATAACTCCTGATGCCTGAACATTTCTATAAAATATATCGGCATAACCGCCTAAAGAAACCACACCTTCCTGTATCCGCGCACCACCACTATCATTTAAGCCAATCAGGGGAGCTCCGTTTTTCATGGCCATGTCCATTATTTTGCAGATCTTTTCGGCATGTGTTTCAGAAAGAGAGCCGCCAAAAACGGTAAAATCCTGTGAAAACACATAAACCAGCCTGCCATTTATGTTTCCATAGCCAGTTACAACACCATCTCCTAAATATTTTTCCCGTTCCATGCCAAAATCAACACTTCTATGGGTTACCATCATGCCAATTTCCTCAAAGGAATTCTCATCCAATAAAAAATGGATTCGCTCTCTGGCCGTTAGTTTTCCTTTTTTATGCTGACTTTGAATTCTCGCTGCACCGCCACCTTCATTCGCTTTTTTTATTTTGTCCTGAAGTACATCTATTTTATTCTTCATTTTAAACACTAATAATTTTAATTATTTACCAGCGATACTGTAATCTGGTAGTAAACACATCATCTTTTAAGTCGGCCGCATAGTCTGGCAACTTAGTCGCATCGTTAACAACGTGCTCGTTGTACAATGTAAGTTTAAATCTTGAATTTATTAGATAGGTCAGGCCATAACCAAGGGTGCTAAATTTAATATCACCAGCTGAAGTATTGTTGCCTGCAATGCCAATTTCCGATTCACTTATTTCTCTGTTTGGGTCGTACACATCATAAGATACCAGTGCAGTAAACTTACTTTTTGCAATCTGCTGGGTTAACCATAAGTAATAACCAGAAAACTGGCGTAGATATAGATCTGTTGCTGGTTGTGCAGAGAAACTAGTACTGGCAACTGGACCTAATATGCTGGCAGTAGCAGCTACCCCAGGTTGTGTTCCTTGAAGATACTCAGCTTTAAATATGGTTCGGCCAAAAGTATTGTCGTATTGAAGCTGTAAGTTACCTCCATAATATTCGCGTTTACCAAAGTAGCCAACATTGTCGGGGCCGGTGTTTTTTCGAAATCCAGATCCTGTAGAAGAATAATAGCTTTCAGTATCGTTACGTACCCAACCTTCATAGATAGATGCTCCAAAGCCTATATGAAGTTTTTTATTTGCCAGACTGTCGAATTTAAAACCAAGGTTGCCTATAATATCTTTTCTTGAGTCATAATCTCTGGCATTGTATCCACTTCCATTTATTACAGCTAACTCTGCTGTCAGAAAATTAAATATTTTACTGGGGTGATAAGTAACCATGGCACCAATATCACGCTCCCTTGGCATCAACGTTTGGAAAACTCTCGCTCTTTCAGGGAAATCTCTATATCCCGAGGAGTAAACAATAGAGTGACCAAAGGGGCGGTTAAACAAACCAGCAGTTAACAATAGTTCCTTTGAATCAGGTTGATGCAACTGTATAAAGGCGTCCATTAATTGAATGCCATTTTGCGTAGCATCTATTTGGAAAACAATGCTTGAATACTTATCAGCCCTGTCAATTTTCAATCTACCCCTGCGAATCATGAAACGACTGTCGGAGTTTTTTGAGAAATCTCCGCCCGAAAAGGAGGAAATGCCACCAGATTGAGCTTTTTGAAATTGTGTTTGCAGATAGCCTGTTATCGCAATTTCATGAGGGTCATAAGTTGAGGGAGCATTATTACTTTGGGCAAAAAGAACAACCGGATAAAGAAATATCAGGCTTAACAGTGTTTTTTTCATGAATGAGTAAAAAAGAATTTTGATCGCCTAAATTACGGTAAATGAAGCATTTTTCTTTAAAATGGCTTCAGATTTTTAAAAAATAGAAGTCCAAAATATGATAAAGCAACAACTAAATTACATTTTTTTTACATGATAATTTGTAAATAAGCAATGTTTGGAGCTATTTTTGGAGAGTTAGGTGAAAGAATAAAAACAAATGTTTCTAAGAAAGTACCGTATATTAATAGTTATTACCTTCTTAAGTATCTTCTCGGCGAAGATGGTAATTTCCGGTGCGCCTGTATTTTTTAGTCATATTGATAAGAACATCATGATTTCTGTAATCATGCAAATCGAAGCCGAACATAGCAGTGATGGAGATCCGGGAAAGGCAAAAGTAAAGCTCTTTGATTATAAGATTGACTTTCAGCACGACTACGTATGGTCATCTGTCCTACATCTTTACGGTATAAAGAATAGCTTTATAGATAATTTCAAACGGTATTTCGATCCATTCCATCCGTCTGTACCCACACCGCCTCCTAACCTGAGCTAATTTATTATGTGTTACCACCCAAAGGGGGAGCGGTATGCAATTTTTAAAAATTAGTTTAAAAGATTAAAACATAGTTTTATGCAAAGTGGAAACTCAATCTTTTCAAGATTGGAAGTGAAGAAATATATATTAAAAAAGAATCTGAAGCGTGATTTGCCATCCAGTATTGTGGTATTTCTTGTTGCTCTCCCCCTATGTTTAGGGATAGCTTTAGCCTCAGGCGCACCTCTGTTTGCGGGTCTTATAACAGGTATAGTTGGTGGCGTTGTAGTTGCCAGCTTAAGCGGATCACAATTAAGTGTTAGTGGGCCTGCGGCTGGATTAACCGCAATCGTTCTGGGAGCTATCAGCCAATTGGGCGCTTATCAGACCTTTTTACTTGCAGTAGTTTTGGCAGGTATAATTCAGATAATACTTGGATTGTTAAAGGGCGGAACTATCGGTAATTACTTCCCCTCAAGTGTAATTGAAGGGATGCTTGCCGCAATCGGATTAACCTTGATACTTAAACAACTTCCTCATGCGCTCGGGGTAGATTCAGATTTTTTTGGTGATGAAAGTTTCTTCCAAAAAGATAATGAAAATACATTTTCAGCCATTAGTGGGGCATTAGGCCATTTTAGTCTGGCTGCTATTGTAATAAGTGTATTGTCAATTTTAATCTTGGTCTTTTGGCCAAAATTTAAAAAATTAAGTGTTGTTCCCGCTCCCCTGGTAGTGGTAGTAATAGGAGTTGTGCTTACAATTGTTTTTCAGGGCGGGAATTATGCTTTGGAAGCAAAACAAATGGTAGAGATTCCAGTTGTGAACAGCTGGTCGGAATTTACAGGTTTATTTGCCGCACCAGATTTTTCACAGATAACGAATGGAAAAGTCTGGGTTGTTGCTGCAACAATTGCGGTGGTTGCCAGTCTTGAAACGCTATTAAGTATTGAAGCGGTAGACAAGATAGATCCAATTAAGCGTGTATCGCCTACAAATAGGGAACTGGTTGCTCAGGGTACAGGAAACATGGTTAGTGGTTTGTTAGGCGGATTGCCTTTAACATCGGTAATTGTAAGAAGCTCTGCAAACGTAAATGCAGGTGGAAGAACAAAGATGTCAGCTATTTTTCATGGAGTATGGTTGCTTTTATCCCTGCTTTTTATACCGGGTATTATCAATATGATTCCTTTGGCATGTCTGGCTGCAATTCTATTGGTAACAGGGTATAAATTAGCACGTATAGAGCTTTTTAAACATATGTACCACAAAGGCTGGGATCAGTTTGTTCCGTTTGTAATTACTATTGTAGCTGTTTTGTTAACAGATTTGTTAAAAGGTGTTGCAATAGGTATGCTGTTCTCAATATTCTATTTATTACGTACCAATATGCGTAATCCATACTTCTACAAAATACAGGAAGAGGGTAATAAAAAGAACTTGAGAATAAAATTGGCCGAAGAAGTATCTTTCTTAAACAAGGCTGCCATTCAGGTGGTATTAAATAAAATACCTAAAGAAACTAACGTGATCATTGATGGATCCAATTCACGGTATATAGATCCCGACGTATTGGAAACCATTTTTAATTATAAGCACAATGCTTATACTAAGGGTATTATTGTAATTTTAGAAAATATTAAAGAACAATATACCGTGCCAAAATTGAACAATAAAATCATTGAAGAAATTAATAATTAAATTATTATGTGCGCGAAATTAGAAAAACAACATACAGATCAGATTACTTATGATAGCTTATTAAATGGAAATAAAGAGTGGGTTGCTGAGACTCTTAAAGAAGACCCCCTTTTCTTTGAACGCCTCTCTGCAGGTCAAGCTCCGCCTGTATTGTGGATAGGTTGCTCAGATAGTCGTGTGCCGGCTAATCAGATCACGAACACAATGCCTGGTGATATCTTTGTACACCGCAATATTGCAAACGTGGTTACGCATACAGATATGAATTTATTAAGTGTTCTGGATTATTCAGTAAATGTTCTTAAAGTAAAACATATCATTGTTTGCGGTCACTATGGCTGTGGGGGTGTAAATGCTGCACTTGGAGATAAACAAGTGGGGTTAATTGACAATTGGTTAAGAAACATTAAAGATGTGATTCGCATACACGAGCGTGAAATGTCGACCATTAAAGATCCACAAAAGAGGTCTGACCGTTTAGTGGAGTTGAATGCCATAGAGGGAGCTGCAAATGTGATGAGTACTTCAATTGTACAAAACGCATGGGCATCGGGTCAGGAACTTGGTGTGCATGCCTGGGTTTATAGTTTAAAATCAGGTTTAATCACCGATTTAAAAGTAAGTGCTTCAAGTGCTGAGGATATTTCTCCGGTATTTAAAATGAATACAGAAAAATAACTTTTCAATTAAGCTAAAGGCTGATTTACTAAATAAAAAAACTCCCGGCGATGAGCCGGGAGTTTTTTTATTTAGTATCTATCCTAAAAATGGATAACGATAATCCTTTGGTGGATCAAAAGTTTCCTTAATAGTACGAGGAGAAACCCAGCGCAATAGATTAATCATTGATCCGGCTTTATCATTTGTACCCGATCCTCTGGCACCACCAAAAGGCTGCTGTCCAACAACAGCACCGGTGCATTTATCATTAATATAGAAATTACCGGCAGCGTTTCTTAAACGTTGAGTAGCCTTTTCTATCGCGTAACGATCCTGGGCAATAACAGCACCTGTTAAGGCATAAATAGAAGTAGTATCTATAATGTCCAGAACTTTATCAAAATCTTTATCCTCGTAAACGTATATTGTTAATACAGGGCCAAAAAGCTCTTCACACATTGTGGTATATTTTGGATCTTTAACAACAAGAACTGTGGGCTCAATAAAGTAACCTTTAGATTTATCGTAATTTCCTCCTGCAATAATCTCTACAGATTTGTCTTGCTTGGCTTCATCAATATATTTAGCCAGTTTATTGAAAGATTTCTCGTCAATAACTGCATTAATGAAATTACTGAAATCTTCAGTTCCACCCATTTTAAAGGTAGCCAGATCACGGATCATTAAATCCTTAATCTCAGGCCATACGGTTTTCGATACATAAACGCGAGAAGCAGCAGAACACTTCTGACCTTGATATTCAAAAGCACCACGAATAATTGCTGTACTTGATATTTCCGGTTCTGCAGAACCATGAACAAGGATAAAATCCTTACCACCGGTTTCTCCAACAATACGCGGATAGGTTTTAAATTTATGAATGTTATTACCAATAGTTTTCCAGATGTTTTGGAAAACTGCAGTAGAACCAGTAAAGTGAATTCCGGCAAAGTCAGGGTGACTAAAAATCACTTCGCCAGCTTCAGGTCCATCAACATAAACAAGGTTGATCACACCATCAGGTAATCCCGCTTCTCTGAATATCTGCATTAATACATTAGCTGCAAAAATTTGAGTATCTGCTGGTTTCCATACCACAACATTCCCCATCATAGCTGCTGATGTAGGAAGATTCCCTGCGATGGCAGTAAAGTTAAACGGGGTTAAAGCAAACACAAAACCTTCCAATGGGCGTTGCTCAACTCTGTTCCAAGATCCTTTAGGCGAAACAGGGGGTTGCTGCTTATAGATTTCAGCCATATAGCTAACATTGAAACGAAGGAAATCAATCAGCTCACATGCCGAGTCAATTTCAGCCTGGTAAGCATTCTTAGACTGCCCAAGCATTGTTGCAGCATTTAATTTATAACGATACGGACCTGCAATTAAATCGGCTGCCTTCAGAAAAATTGCAGCACGATGTTCCCACGCCAAATTTTCCCAATCAGCTTTAGCTGCCAAAGCAGCATCAATAGCTTGCTTTACGTGGTTTTTATTTCCAATACTATATTTACCCAATACATGTTGATGATCGTGCGGAGGGGTAACCTTTCCTTTAACTTCTGTATGCACTTCCTCAACACCAATATACATCGGTATCTCAATTTGTTTGGAACGGGCATCGGCTAAAGCGGCCTTTAAAAGTTCACGTTCTTTACTCCCTGGTGCATAACCCAAAATGGGCTCATTTACAGGAGCGGGTACGTTAAAAAATCCTTTAAGCATGTTATAATAAGTTATTTTTACAAAGGTAAACTTTTATTTATTACACAGGTAAATGGCAATCCGTATAAACGTGATAAAATGCGAGGTAATAATTCTTATTTTTGAAACGGCACATGATTAAATACCTCAGATTATTATTACTTCCGTTTTCTGTCCTCTATGGCTTAGTAGTTCTCATCAGGAATAAGCTATACGATACAGGTGTGTTTAAGCAAACAAATTTTGACTTACCAGTGATATGTGTAGGGAACCTTGTTGTTGGGGGGTCTGGCAAAAGTCCGGTAACAGAGTACCTCGTAAATCTGTTACCTGATAAGCGTATTGCCATCCTAAGTAGGGGGTACGGCCGTAAAACTAAAGGATATATCCTTGCAGATGCAAACTCAAATGCAGAAACAATAGGCGACGAACCAATGCAGTTTTACAACAAGTTTCCAACAGTTACTGTTGCAGTTTGCGAAGACAGGGTAACCGGTATTAATCTTTTAAAAAGTAATCACGATATTATAATACTGGACGATGCTTTTCAGCATAGGAGTGTAAAACCCGGTTTTAACATCCTTCTTTTTGAATATCAAAAACTACTAAGTCCGCAATTTTTGCTTCCTGCCGGAAATTTAAGAGAACCTTTTTCTGGATATCATCGGGCACAGGCATTGCTGGTTACCAAAGGACCAGAAAAGATAGATGTGCATCAAAAGCAAGCTTGCTTAAATAGGTTTGATGCACCAGCAAAAGAAAAGCTATCCTTTTCTTTTTTAACTTATGGTAGCCTTACAAACCTTATTTCAAAAGAACAGCGGCCTCTATCCTCAATTTCAGGTACTACTTCTGTATTCTTATTAACCGGGATAGCTAACCCTTTACCTTTGTTAACTCAGTTGCAAAAATATACGCAGCGTATAGATCACCATGACTATCCTGATCATTATCGCTTTACTTTGCAAAATATTCAGCAACTTGTAAATGCCTTTAAGAACGATCCTTCAGAAGAAAAAATAATAATAACAACAGAAAAAGATGCACAACGTTTATTAGATGATGTATTAAAAGAATTACTTTTAAATTTGCCTGTCTTTTATTTGCCTGTTAAAATAACATTACAGGAAGAAGATAAAGCTACATTTGATCAAAAGATTTTAGATTATGTTTCAAGCACTACACGAAACCGTTGAATATATAAAACGAAAAACTGATAATTTTCTTCCGGAAATTGGAATTGTTTTAGGAACTGGCCTTGGTGGTCTTGTTAACGATATAGAAGTTGAATACCAGTTGATGTATTCTAATATTCCTAATTTCCCAATCTCGACACTCGAATTTCATACCGGAAAGCTAATCTTCGGAAAGCTCAATGGCAAAAAAGTAATTGCAATGCAAGGAAGGCTTCATTATTACGAAGGCTATTCTATGCAGCAAATTACTTTCCCGATCAGGGCAATGAAAGCTTTAGGGATAGCCCACTTATTTGTTTCAAATGCTGCGGGATCGTTAAATCCGGAATTTAAAAAAGGCGACTTAATGGTGATCAATGATCACATCAATTTGCAGCCAGAGAGTCCTTTACGTGGTAGTAATGATTCGGACATGGGACCTCGTTTTCCCGACATGAGTCAGCCTTATAATAGAGCATTAATAAAGCAAGCAATTAATATTGCTAAGGACAACAACATTAAGTGCCATCAAGGCGTTTACATTGCCGTAACAGGACCCAATTTAGAAACTAAAGCAGAATATAATTATTTGAGAATTATTGGAGGCGATGCTGTAGGGATGAGTACTGTGCCCGAGGTTATAGTAGCCAACCACATGACCATCCCTGTATTTGCAATTTCTGTTTTAACGGATGAGGGATTCCCTGAAGTACTTGAACCGGTTAGTCTTGAAGAAATAATAGAAACAGCAAAGATAGCCGAGCCTAAAATGACAAAAATATTGAGCCAGTTAATTTCAACTTTATAATGTATAAAAACATTGCCTTTCTTGTTTTTTGCTTTGTCATCTTCGGTGGTGCACAATTGTTCGCGCAGGATTTAAAAACTACCGTTAATGATAATAAGGAGATGGACTCCTTAAGAAAGAAAGAAGAAGAAGGAAGAGATTCTATAGTATTCACCTCAAGATTTATCAGATATACTACCCTTAAACTTACAAAGGATAGCATACAAACTATACCTCTGGACACAACACTAACAGGCTTTCAAAATTTTAACATACTTATACAACCAAGAACACCAACAGTTGGGGTTGGTAACTTAGGCCTGGCCGCCAGACCAATGCTTTTTGAACCGTCTAAAACAATAGGTTTTGACATTGGTATGCACTCGCTGGATTATTACGCAATGACGCACGACGATGTTAGGTATTACCAGGCAAGAACACCATTTACCAGTCTTTATTATGTTAGCGCCGGCGAAGCTGAGCAAGTTTTTAAAGTAATACACTCCCAGAATATTAAGCCGAACTTTAATGTGGGCCTCAATTTTAATAGGATAGGGGCAAATGGTTATTACAGAAGGCAAAGGGGAGACGACCTGAATGGCGCGCTCTTTAGCTGGTACCAATCGCCAAACAAAAGGTATAATCTATGGGCTAGTGTAGTGTTTAATACCCTTAAAACTCAAGAAAATGGATCCATCCTTAATGATTCTATTTATACAGGTACAAACAATTCTGTAGATAAACTTACAGAACCTGTTAGGCTGCAAACTGGTAAACGAATATGGCGGCAAACTGGTTTTATGCTTAAGCAGACCTATTTTGTGGGGCGGATAGATAGCGTTGCCCAGGAAATAACAAAAAAAATACTCCCAACAAACAAGATATCCTATACTTTAAAGTATGATGCAAATTCCTATGCATTCCAAAAGGATGAGGGCTTTACTTCAGAACGTGTCAGGGAATCTGTTTTCCCAAATGGTATTGGTTTGGCAGATACTACTTTCACTAATGACAGTACAAGATATACCCACATACAGAATGAGTTTATCTACAGCTTTTTCCTTAGGGCAAAAGGAAGTTCAATTATCAAAAATGAGCTAAAGCTCGATGTAGGTATAAAGCACGACTTTTATAATTATAACCAGCTGGTGCTTTATCGAGACCGAACCCGGTTTTATGATTATTCAGCTACTTTCCAAAATGTTACTTTGTTGGGTAATGCGGGCTATCGGTTAAGTAACAAAATAGATTTTAATGTCGATTTACAACAAATCTTTCAAGGACGAAACGTAGGTGATTTTTTATACGAAGCCAAAAGTAACGTGCTGTTAAGTAAATCTGTTGGTCGTATAGTTCTAGGTGCTTATTTTCAAAACAAGTCACCCGAAGAAACCTATACCAATTACTTTGGCAACCACTACCGTTGGGAAAATAATTTCGATCGTACTAAAACCATCAACCTGTCCTTTAATTTTATCAACGAAAAATTTGGGTTTGATGCAGGTGCACAGTACTATTTAATAGATAAGTATCTTTATTTTGGTCAGGATGACAAAGGCGGAATAGAACCACTTCAGTTAGGTTCCTCCATAAACCTCTTTAAAATAACTGCAGGTAAAAAATTCAGATTCGGTAAGTTTAATCTGGAGAGTTATGTTGTTTACCAAAAAACAGATAATCCCGATAAGTTACGTACTCCTGAAGTTTATACCTTCAATAGTTTTTATCTGGATCATACCTTTTTTAAGGTGTTAAAAACCAATGTCGGTTTCGATGTCCGTTACAACACACCATACAAAGCATACTCGTATTCAACTGCAACTGGCCAGTTCTATATTGGTAAAGATGTAACGTTTGATACCACGCCAATTGTAGATGTATGGGTTAAAGCAAGTTTAAGAAGAGCTAACCTTTTTGTGAAATGCGATTATGTAAACCAGGGCTTACTTTATAAAGGATATTATACAGTTGATCGCTATCCAATGCCAGACCGTTTATTATTCAAATTTGGAGTAAGCTGGAATTTCTACGATTAAACTATTGATGAGCGGTTGTTTTAAAGCTATCGTCGATGACGAGGTGAACGATTACATGTTGTTATCACTAAGTCTTTTGCGGTTTCTTTTTAGCAGCCGGAAACAAAACATTGTTTAAAATTAACCTATAACCCGGTGAATTAGGGTGCAGATTTAGATCAGTTGGAGGATCTCCAACCGCATGCTGATAATCTTCCGGATCATGTCCACCATAAAAAGTAAACTGCCCTTTACCAATCTCGCCGTTTAAATAGCGTACCTCTTCGGCGCCTTTATTTTCACCAAGAACCGTAACACTTGGCTTTACAAAACGTTTCTTAAATGCAGTGGTTTGGCCCATAAAACCCTTAATTACCTTATCATGGTTTTGAGTGAGCATAGTTGGCACAAGATCCCATTTTGCAGAAAAATCAAACAGTGTAAAAAAATCATTAGCCTGTGTAAGCGTTCTGGTTTGAGTAGCATCTATATCAGAAAATTCGTAATTATTAGGGTTCTCATCAAGCTTAAAATCCTTAAAAGCAAAGGTGTTATTAAAATTAAGTTTACTTTGAGCCTGCGGATCGGCCCCGTCGCCATCAAACATACTTTCACAAATGTCAACACCTTCGGCGCTCAATGCAATGTCAAAACTATCAGTACCCGAACACATTGCAAAAAGAAATCCACCTCCAGTACAGAACTCCTTTATCCGTTTAGCTACAGCCAACTTCAATTGAGATACCTTAGTAAAACCATTTCTTTTTGCAGTAGCTTCTTGATTTTTAACATCTTCACGATACCAGGTCGCATTTCTAAAAGCACTCCAGAAGCGACCATACTGGCCGGTAAAATCCTCGTGATGCAGGTGCAGCCAGTCATATGCTGACAATTTATCCTTTAAAACATCATCATCATAAACCACATCGTAAGGAATTTCAGCATAGGTAAGCACCATAGTAACCGCATCATCCCATGGTAATTTACTTTTAGGCGAATAAACCGCTATTTTTGGGGCTTTTTCAAGCTTCACCATTTCCATATTTACTTGTGGGTCGCTAATCTCATTTAAAATAGATGTAACCTTTCCGTCGGCAAGTATCTGATAAGAAACCCCCCTGGTTTTACACTCGTCTTCAATAGCCTTGTTATAGCCAATTAAAAAACTGCCACCTCTGTAATTTAAGAGCCAGCTAACATCCGCCTTTTGCTTAATGCCCCAATATGCTATACCATAAGCTTTCAAATGGTTTTTTTGGTCCTCATCCATGTAAATAAGAATAGACGATGCCTTAGCAGCTATTGTAACTACGAGTAAAAAAAACAGAAGGCCAAATTTTTTCAAGCTTAAAATCATGTGGTTGTATCAGTGAGTACGAATGTATATTTTTTGCATACCAATATAAAATTATAATGTACATATAACGCTTTTAGTATAAATTGCATATAAAAACTATTTTATCTAAGTTTGGCGTTTACAAAAAACAACATGAGTAAAGCAATAATTAAAACAGAGAAAGGGAACATGACTGTTCAGTTTTATGATCAGGATGCACCAAATACAGTTGCTAACTTTAAAAAATTAGCTAACGAGGGATTTTATGATGGGGTTATATTTCACAGAGTAATTCCAAATTTTGTGGTTCAGGGTGGAGATCCTACCGGAACTGGTGCAGGTGGCCCGGGTTATAAAATTGATTGTGAGCTTTCTGGAGAGAACCAATATCATGACCGTGGTGTTTTGTCAATGGCACATGCTGGCAGAAACACAGGAGGATCGCAGTTTTTTATCTGTCATAGCAGAGATAATACTGCTCACCTTGATAGAAACCACACAGTATTCGGTAAAGTAATAGAAAATGTCGATATTGTTGATGATATTAAACAAGGTGACAAGATTTTAGGAATAGAAGTAATAGAGGATTAATATGAATTTAAGAGGAATAGTAGCAGTATCTGGGAGACCGGGGCTATTTAAACTAGTAGGGCAAAATAAAGGTGGATACGTTCTTGAGAGCCTTGATGCTCAAAAAGTTAAAATTGTAGCCAATATTACTACAACTAAACTTGCATCATTAGAAGACATTACCATTTATGGCGAAGATGAGGATCTGAAGCTTGTGGATGTTTTGGCTAACATTGCTGCGGCTAAAGGAAACGTTCCTGATGCAAAAACAGACGCAAACGCTTTAAAAGCATTCTTTAAAGAAGTTGCGCCAGATCATGATGAGGAAAAAGTATACACCTCTGATATGAAAAAGATTGTTACCTGGTACCATTTATTAAAAGAGCTGCCTTTGTTCTCAGAGGATGCCCCATCAGTAAGTGCAGAGCAGGAAGCTTTAAAGGCTGAAGAAAAAATCGATAAGAAGCCAAAAGCTACGCCAAAACCAGCAAATGCAAAAGCACCGGCTAAAACATCACAGCCAGCTAAAAAAGCAAGCATGACCAGTAAAAAAGGTGTGTAGTTAGTGAATTACAATATGATATAAAGAGCCCGATTAACGTTAATGTTGATCGGGCTCTTTGTTATTTTAAGCCAGATACCAGATCAGTAAAAACGCTATTGCCGATATAACTATGGCAATAATATAACTTAAACGATCCTTTCTTCTGTCGCTTTTAAACTTATAATTTCTTTTATATTCTGATGGTAAGCGCATAATAAATCTCCTTTTAATAATGATGAGAGCGGGATTAAATTTCCATAAAATTAATACAGATTATTCATGGTGATATGGTTCTCCTTTTAATATACTAAAAGCCCTGTATAGCTGCTCTACAAAAAATAAGCGTACCATTTGATGAGAGAAAGTCATATCAGAAAGCGACATACTCCCGTTGGATCTTTTATAAACAGACTCATCAAACCCATAAGGTCCACCTATTACAAATACCAAATGCTGAACACTTCCAATCATCTGTTTGTTCAAATAATTTGAAAATAGTACAGAAGTATATTTTTTTCCTTTCTCGTCAAGCAAAATTACAGTATCCGGATTACTGATGTGTTTTAACATCATTTCAGCTTCCTTTGCCTTTTGTTGCGCCTCACTTAGATTCTTAGTGTTTTTTACATCAGGAATAACGATCATATTAAACCCTATATAATGTTTTAGCCGGTTTAAATACTTCTCAATACCTTCAATAAGATATTTTTCTTCTGTTTTTCCTGTAACAAGTAGTGTAATCTTCATCTAATTAGCGGCGTAATAATCAATTCCCTATATTTATCAAACTGGGCCGAAGCAAAACAGTTCAATGGAGAAAAATACAATGATAAGAACAAAAGATAGCATTTTAAACGATTACAGAAATAATGTAGCAAGTCAGCAAACTCAGATCGATGGCCTCAAGAGCAAGCTTAATAAAATATCATTCTCCCGTTTGGGTCTGTTTATTGCCGAAATAATAATAATAGCGCTCATCATAAATATTGGTTTTTCGTGGGTGTTAATAGCGCTAACTATTATACCGGTAATCTTTTTTATGATTTTGGTAAAAAAGCAAATTGCAGTACAACAAGAGCTAACCTACGCCGAACAACTTTTGTGGGTTTACCAAAATGAAGTGAATCATATTACTTCAAATACCAATGGATATAGTGATGGAGAGTGCTATAGCAGCGAATACCATCCCTATTCATCAGATTTGGACATTTACGGGCAAGGAACTTTGTTCTCTTATATCAATCGTTGCAATACAAATAATGGCTTAAATATCCTTGCAGAAAATCTGGGTCGACCAAATGGAAAGGACATCATTTTGCAGCGACAAGAAGCTATCGCCGAAATGACTGAACATATAGATAAAACTTTTCACTTCCGGGCCGAATTACAAAATCACAAACCCGGTCAGCTTGACGTTATTAAGGATAAACTGGAACATCAGCTGCCCAATCAGCTAAAGTTTACTCACAATAAAACGCTTCAATTATATGTAAAAATAGGGCCTTTTATTACTTTTGGGGTGCTTATACTTGGCGCAATATTCGGTGGTCATGTATGGAAAATATTTGGCCTTGTAGCCTTATTTAATATGTCACTCATTTTCTTCAACCTGAAATACATCAACCTGGTTTATTATGGATTTACAGGGGGATCAAATTTATTAGACTCCTTCTCTGGCACAATAAAGTGGACAGAAGAAATTACCTGGAAAAGCACCTATATTAAAGATTTTTTTAAGGGAAATGATAGCGACGGCATAACAAACGATCCTGTAAGTAAACAGATCAAACAACTATCATCCATCATTAAAGCATTTGATAACAGGCTTAACCCATTTGTAGGCTTTTTTTTAAACCTGTTTCTGCTCTTGGATCTAAAATGCTCATTCGATTTAAATAAATGGTATATAAAATCATCAACTAACTTGGTAGGCGGCCTGTATAGGATTAGTCAGTTCGAAGAGTTGATTTCGTTTGCCACACTTACCCACAATCAACCAGACTGGAGCTTCCCTACAATTGCTGATAATTTTAACTTAAAGGGCATTGAATTAGGACATCCCTTAATTCACGAAAGAGAGCGTGTAGTAAACGATTTTAGTCTGGGCGCCCATCCTACAGTTGATATTGTTACAGGCTCAAATATGGCAGGGAAAAGCACATTTCTGCGTACAGTTGGTATTAACATGGTGCTCGCATTTGCAGGCGCGCCCGTTTGCGCTAAAGAAATGTCGCTTTCTATATTTAAAGTACTTTCCTATATGCGTATCAAAGATTCTTTGAACGATCATACCTCAACCTTTAAAGCAGAACTCAACAGGCTAAAAATGATACTCGATGCCATCAATGTTTCGGCAAATTCATTTGTGCTGATCGATGAAATGCTTAGGGGAACAAACAGTAAGGATAAATATCTTGGATCTAAAGTATTTATAGAAAAATTAATTGCACAAAGCACACCTGCACTGTTTGCTACTCACGACTTACAACTCTCAGAAATGGAAGCAGATCATGGCGATAATGTAAGGAACTATCATTTTGATATTCAAATAGCAGAGGATGAGATGGAGTTTGATTACAAGTTGAAACATGGCCCTTGCAAAACTTTTAATGCGGCCCTGTTACTCAAACAAATAGGCTTAACATTAAGTTAATACCATAATGCCATATTGCCTTTAATAACTGCAGGTATGATTAAAGCATCTGATTTTGGTGAGGATTTTTTATGGGGTGTGGCGGTAGCTGCAGCCCAAATTGAAGGTGCTTCTGAGAGCTATGGCAAAGGGCCATCTATTTGGGATACTTTTTCTAAAAGATCAGGTAAAATAAAAAAAGGGCACGACCCCAAGCATGCCTGCGACTTTTACCATAAGTACAAAGAAGATATAGCCCTTGTTAAAACACTTGGCTTCTCCGTTTTTCGATTTTCAATAGCCTGGTCCAGAATTCTTCCTTATGGGAAGGGAGCTATAAATAAAGAAGGAATTCTTTTCTACCATAAAGTGATAGATGAGTGCCTGCTAAATGGGCTAATTCCTTATGTAACACTTTACCACTGGGATTTGCCAGATGCGCTGGAAGATGAGGGCGGGTGGACTGCTTATAGCATCAATGATTCCTTTAATAACTTCGTATCTATATGCGCCAAAGAGTATGGTCATAAGGTTAAGAACTGGATAGTTTTGAATGAACCTTTCGGTTTTACTTCACTGGGATACATGTTAGGAGTACATGCGCCCGGAAAAACGGGCTTAACCAATTTCTTTTCTGCCGTTCATCATACCGCAATAGCACAAGCCGATGGTGGCCGGATATTAAGAGCCGAAGTGCCCAACGCCAACATTGGAACAAGCTTCTCTTGCTCTGAAGTTATTCCGTATACGCAAAGCGATGCCGATATAACTGCCGCTAAAAGAATTGATTGTTTGATGAACAGGTTATTTATTGAACCTACATTGGGAATGGGTTATCCAGGAGCAGATTGGGATTTGATGGAGAAATTTTCGATTCAGCATTCTACCTGGCGACATACTAAGAGACTAACTTTTGACTTCGATTTTATTGGTCTACAAAATTATTTTCCCTTAACCATTAAATACAACGCCTTTATCCCTGTTTTGCAGGCATGGGAAGTTAAAGCTAAAAGCAGAAAAAAACCACATACTGCAATGGGATGGGAAATAAATGCCGATAGCTTTTACAATATCATTAAGCAATTCGCTTCTTATCCGGGTATTAAGAAACTAATGATTACTGAAAATGGAGCAGCCTATCATGATAAGGTATCGGGTAATCATGTTCATGATCCGGAACGCATAGCTTATTTTCAGCTTTATCTGGCGGCCCTCCTAAAAGCCAAAAGTGAAGGGTTAAATATTACAGGTTACATGGCCTGGACATTAATGGATAATTTTGAATGGGCCGAGGGTTTTAATGCCCGTTTTGGTTTAGTACATACAGACTTTAAAACTCAGCACAGAATCATAAAAGATTCCGGGTTCTGGTTTCAGCAGTTTTTGGCATCCGATTTATAAATCAGCAATAGTAAAGTCGTGTCTGGAGTTTCTTATAATTCATCAGAAGTTCATTTCATTGTGACTTGACAGGGCGCAACTAGATATGTTAGGTGGCATTATAAAATCCCAAATGAAAAGCTTTTTGTACATTTATATCCAAAGCATATTAAATGGATAAGATTGTAGTATTTGAAACTTTTTATAACCCAATTGAGGCCAATATTGTGAAAGCAAGATTAATGGATAGCGGTGTTCAATGTTTTTTATCAGATGAAAATACAATTACCATAAACCCTTTATATACTCAGGCGCTTGGTGGGGTTAAACTGCACATTTTTGAAAAGGACATCCCTTTGGTAAAGGACATTCTTCAGGATGAAAATATTCAGTTGCCTCAGGAAGAGACCGAGGCGGGCGTTGAGAATTGTCCTAACTGTGGTTCTAATCACGTAGGGTATGTACAAGCTACAAAAAAGAGATTTAACCTATTAACTATGATCGTTTCCTTCGCGCTAATGATCTATCCTTTTTATGCAAAGAAAACTCATCATTGCTTTGATTGCGAGTACGAATTTTAGCTTCAATTAAATTAAACTACTGCCTTTTTATCCCGTTCAACAGATAGCACTCCATTACCTTCAATCAAGAAACAGATCAGGCCGATCAGTACAATCACAGAAACCCAGAATTCTGCATATGGGCTGAATATGTTTGCTCTCAAATTAACAAAGAACACTGCCACAACAAGTATTGGTAAATTGAGCAAGCAAAATAATCGTGTGTGTGAGCCGACAGCAATGAGGAGTCCACCAATGATGTGAAGCACTATAATTATGTGCGCCAGTAAGCTAATAGACACTGCTACACCCAACATAGCATCTTTCATCATATTGGTAAAGGCATGAAGATTTGATGCAAATGCAATACCTTTCCAAATGAGTACTAAACCTAGAATTATTCTAAAATAGTCGAGCCATTTTGGGTGATGACGATTACCCCAATTTTGAATTTTTGTGAGCACGTTCATAATCTTGAATTTTGGTTATATGAATTTACATAAAAAAATTATGTATTCCTTGCTTTAAGAAAATTGGTTATGGAATTGAAAAGATATTGCAAGTAAATGGTTTTAGCATATAAATCATTACCTTTAATTTTACAAAACTGAACCAAAATATAACGTAATCGCAAAAACTCAACCATATAGATTAAACCACTATTTTCATGAATTTTATTAATAAACTCGTACTAACCATTGTAGCCGTGTTTGGATTGTCGGCGATTTTAAACGCTCAAACTAAAGGTGTTGAGCTTAAGTCTCCTAATGGAGGATTGAAAGTTTCCATTAATATATCCGACAAAATATATTATTCCATTTCCTCCGGAGAGGATCTGTTATTAGAAAATAACCATCTACAGATGAGCCTTAGAAATGAAATTTTAGGGCAAAATCCAAAACTAACCGGCAGCAAAAAAGGACAGGGTACTGAAATCATTAAACCCTATGTTTCTTTGAAATTTTCTACTGTAAAAAGCAACTATAACTCGTTGATATTTAATTTTAAAGGTAATTATGCCGTAGAGTTTCGTGCTTTTGATGATGGGATTGCTTACCGCTTTATTACCAAAAAGAAAGGAAGTATTGAGGTGATGAATGAGGAATTTTCGGTGAACTTTCCGGGCGAATACGTTCTTCATTTGCAGCAGCCGGGCGGATTTAAAACTGCTTATGAAGAGCTGTACTCGCAGGTGCAGTCAAAGGACTGGAAGCCTGAAAATAAAATGTCGACCCTTCCAGTACTTATAGATACAAAGAAGAAATATAAGATATTGATCAGTGAATCAGACTTGACAGACTATCCTTGTATGTTTCTCAAGGGAACCGGGAATAATGGCATGTCGGCAGCTTTTCCTAAGGTTCCGCTTGAATTTGGTGATGATGGCGATCGCAGTCTAAAAATACTTAAAGAGGCTGATTATATTGCAAAAACTTCGGGTACCCGTAATTTCCCGTGGAGATACTTTGTGGTCACATCTAACGATAAGCAACTGCTTGAAAATACGATGACCTTAAAACTAGCTTCGTCAAGTGTGATTAAAGATCCTAGCTGGGTTAAACCTGGTCAGGCAAGCTGGGAGTGGTGGAATGATGCCGCACCTTATGGCCCAGATGTGAATTTTGTTTCCGGTTATAACCTGGCAACTTATAAATATTACATAGACTTTGCCGCTAAATTTGGTATACCATATATTATTATGGATGAGGGCTGGGCAAAGAGTACCACTGATCCTTATACCCCAAATCCAGATGTTGATGTGCATGAGCTGATCCGTTATGGTAAAGAGAAGAACGTAGGGGTCGTATTATGGTTAACCTGGTTAACTGTTCATAAGAACATGGAGTTGTTTAAGACCTTTCAGGAATGGGGTGTAAAAGGGGTTAAAATAGATTTTATGGACCGCAGTGATCAATGGATAGTTAATTACTATGAGGACGTTGCAAAAGAAGCGGCTAAACATAAATTGTTTGTCGATTTCCATGGCGCATTCAAACCTGCGGGCCTGGAGTATAAATATCCAAACGTGATTTCTTACGAAGGAGTTAGGGGAATGGAGCAGATGGGTGGATGTTATCCGGATAATAGTTTATACCTGCCGTTTATGCGTAATGCTGTGGGGCCTATGGATTATACTCCTGGTGCAATGATAAGCATGCAGCCTGATGTTTATAGAGCTGATAGGCCAAATGCGGCAAGCATTGGTACGCGCGCTTATCAACTAGCTTTGTTTGTTGTTTTTGAAAGCGGAATACAGATGCTGGCTGATAATCCTACGCTTTATTACAGAAACCTTGATTGCACAGAATTCATCACAAGCGTGCCAACTACATGGGATGAAACGAAGGCTCTGGAAGCCAAAATGGGTGAAGTTGCTGTAGTGGCAAAGCGTAAAAAGGACAAATGGTTTGTAGGGGCAATAACCAATGGTAAGGAAAAAGAAAGAAACGTTTCTTTAAATTTCGATTTCCTTGAAAAAGGAAAAACCTATACAATGACTTATTTTGAGGATGGAATTAATGCCGGTCGCCAGGCAATGGACTATAGAAAGAAAACAATACAGGTTAAATGTGGAGACAAGATTGATATTAAGATGGTTCGCAATGGCGGATGGGCTGCGGTAATTATGTAACCAGGCAAATGATATAAAAAAGGGGTTGATATTTTAAATATCAACCCCTTTTTTATATCGAGATGTAAGCTGTTAAGCGTTTTTAGCTGCTGCTTCTCTGCGAATGATATTCAATGCGCCTCCTGCTTTGAACCATTCTATTTGTTGTTCATTATAACTGTGATTAACAGATATCTCTTCTTTAGTTCCATCAGCATGGTTTAACACTAAAGTAAGTGGAACATCGGGTGTAAATGTTGTCAATCCAATGATATCGATAACATCGTCTTCTAATATTTTATCGTAATCTTCTTTGTTAACAAAGGTTAAACCAAGCATACCTTGTTTTTTAAGGTTGGTTTCGTGGATACGGGCAAATGATTTTACCAATACGGCACGCACACCTAAATGACGAGGTTCCATAGCTGCGTGTTCACGGCTTGATCCTTCACCATAGTTTTCATCACCGATAACGATAGAGCCTAATCCGGCAGCTTTATAAGCTCTCTGGGTTGCTGGTACAGGACCATATTCGCCAGTAAGCTCATTTTTAACTGAATCAGTTTTGTCGTTAAAGTAGTTTACAGCACCAATTAACATATTGTTAGAAATGTTATCCAGGTGACCGCGGAATTTTAACCATGGACCAGCCATTGAGATATGGTCAGTAGTACATTTTCCTTTTGCTTTGATCAGCAATTTAAGTCCTTTAAGGTCTGTGCCTTCCCAAGGAGTAAACGGATCAAGTAATTGTAACCTGTGTGAAGTTGGAGAAACAAGTACTTCTACTTTACTTCCGTCTTCAGCTGGCTGCTGGTAACCTGCATCTTCAACTGCAAAACCTTTAGTAGGTAATTCAAATCCAGTTGGGGCATCAAGTTTTACTTGTTCGCCTTTATCGTTTGTTAAAGTATCTGTTAAAGGGTTAAAGCTTAAATCGCCTGCAATAGCTAATGCTGTTACTAATTCCGGAGAACCAACAAAGGCAAAAGTATTAGGGTTACCATCAGCACGTTTTGCAAAGTTGCGGTTAAATGAGTGTACAATGGTGTTTTTCTCTTGTTTATCAGCGCCAACTCTGTCCCACATACCAATACATGGTCCGCAGGCATTGGTAAATACTTTAGCACCTATGCTTTTGAATACGTCTAAAAATCCATCACGTTGAATGGTGTAACGGATCTGCTCAGAACCCGGATTGATGCAGTATTCAGATTTAGCAGTTAAGCCTTTTTCTGATACTTGTTTGGCAATACTGATTGCACGGGAAATATCTTCGTATGATGAGTTGGTACAAGAACCGATCAATCCTACATCGATTTTCATTGGCCATCCGTTAGCTGCGGCAACTTCTTTCATTTTAGAGATAGGAGTAGCTAAATCCGGAGTGAATGGGCCGTTCAAATAAGGCTCAAGTTCAGATAAGTTAATTTCGATTAATTGATCGAAGTATTTTTCAGGCTCTGCATATACCTCAGCATCGCCGGTTAAGTGTTCTTTTATTGCGTTTGCAGCGTCAGCAACTTCAGCTCTGCTGGTAGCACGTAGATAACGTTCCATGCTTTCGTCGTAACCAAATGTTGAAGTTGTAGCACCAATTTCGGCACCCATATTACAAATGGTTCCTTTACCGGTACAGCTCATGCTTGTTGCGCCTTCGCCAAAATATTCAACAATTGCACCAGTTCCACCTTTTACAGTAAGAATACCTGCAACTTTAAGGATTACATCCTTAGCAGATACCCATCCACTTAATTTTCCGGTAAGTTTGATGCCTATTAATTTAGGGAATTTTAGTTCCCACGGTAATCCTGCCATTACATCACAAGCATCAGCACCACCAACACCTATCGCAACCATACCTAAACCACCTGCATTTACAGTGTGAGAGTCGGTACCTATCATCATTCCACCCGGAAAAGCATAGTTTTCTAAAACAACCTGGTGAATAATACCTGCACCTGGTTTCCAGAAACCAATACCATATTTGTTTGAAACCGAAGCTAAGAAATCAAATACTTCCTTGCTTTCAGTGTTTGCAGCTGGTAAGTCAATTTCAGCACCATTCTTTGCAGTGATCAGGTGATCGCAATGAACAGTAGAAGGAACAGCAACTTTTGGTCTGCCTGCCTGCATAAATTGCAATAAAGCCATTTGTGCAGTAGCATCTTGCATGGCCACACGGTCAGGAGCAAAATCTACATAATCAGTACCTCTTGTGTAAGCGGTATTTGTATTTCCATCCCAAAGGTGGGCGTAAAGGATTTTTTCTGAGAGTGTTAAAGGTCTGCCTACTAATTTACGGGCCGCCTCAACGCGGGGGCCAAAGTTTGCATACACCTTTTTGATCATTTCTATATCAAAAGCCATTGATAATATGTGTTAAAAGGGTAAGTTATTCTTATTATTTTGTAGCGAATTTACAAAAAAAAACAGGGGTAGGACATCATCTGCATATCATTATATTATTTATACCTATTCTAAATAATGTAACAGACTTAATGGCTTAAATATCTGCAAAATAGTTGCGATCATTTCTGAACACTGCTGTCCATTTATGAACACTTTTATTTTTTGTAGTGCTTATAATTATCTGTTTTTTAGGGTGTTAAATTGTTTTTGTGTTTTGGCCTAACCTTAGCTGTTCAGATCATGAAAAATTAAAGAGAATCGAAACGATAACCCAGTTCAGAAAAATGTTTCAACACTCTTGGTAATGCATAATACATCCGGTCGTAGGCTTTCAAACTGTCGTGAAAAACTACAATAGACCCGTTGCTTGTATGCTTAATCACATTGTTGAAGCACTTGTGAGGTGCCAGGTTGATGTCAAAATCGCCGCTAAGTACATCCCACATAATGATTTGAGTTTCCGGGTTCATTGCACGGATGTTGGTGATCTGAGATTTTTTAATTCTGCCGTAAGGTGGACGAAATAAATTCGTGTTAGTTAATTCCTGACACTTTTGGAAGTTTTTAGTGTATATTTCATCCGGCGTTTTCCATCCTTTTAAATGGTTAAAAGTATGGTTGCCGATGCGATGGCCTTCGTTCTTTATCTTCTCAAAAATATCAGGATGTTTGTGAATATTATCTCCGATGCAAAAGAATGTTGCTTTTGCGTTAAAGCTTTTTAAAGTTTTTAATGCAAAGTCTGTAACATCTGGTATGGGTCCATCGTCAAAGGTTAAATAAATAACTTTTTGATCCCGGTTCTTGTGCCAGGTTAATGATGGATAATACCATTTTAATAAAAGCGGGGATTTTATCAGGTACATGCCCAAACTTAGAGAAAATTTTAATTTTATTGGCTTCTTTTAAGCCTTAAGAGAAAATAGAGGAAGAGAAGAAGCAATAAAATGCAGTTGTTGTACCTGAAAATTTACAAAACGAATAAGTTGTTTATATTAATATTGTGAAAACTAAATTATGAAAAAAATTAACCCTTATAGTACATTGCCCAAATTAACCTTAGCACTCTCTCTTATCTTTATTACGGGTTTTGTGCAAAAATCTAACGCTCAAGAGATTATTACCATACAACAAGCAATAGAAGAAACTTTACATAACAACCTTCAGGTAAAAAAATCACAGTACAGTGAGGATCTTGCCGGTCAAAATTTGAAGCAATCAAAATTAGCGCTATATCCAACATTGAATGCAGGTGCTGATCAGAATATGGGCTGGGGACGTAATAATCTCGGTAATACGGGTATTTATGAGAATACGCAGAATTATAGCTTTAGTCCGGGAGCAAGTTTAGGTTTTGATTTGTTTAATGGCCTTTCAAAAATAAACCAGATCAAACAAAATAAAATACTTCTTGAGGCAGGAAAAGCCAATACGGATAAAATTAAGAATGATCTAATTCTTCAGGTAATTACCTCTTACATGGAGATTTTGTATAATAAGGATCGTTTATCTGCTGCAAAACAACAATTATCTGTAGCACAGCAACAACAGAAACAACAGCAAGAACTTTTGGATGTTGGAAATAAAACACTTGCTGATTTAGCAGAATCTAAATCACAAACTGCTACGGCACAGTTGGATGTTACTACTGCAGAAAATGCACTTAGCATTTCTTATTTGACCCTGGCCCAGTTAATGGATATTCCCTCTTCGACAAAATACGATGTACAGGCGCCGGTACTAGCTGAATTCAATAAGCCATCTACAAATTACAATGCAGAGCAAGTATATTCAGATGCAATAAATCTTTTCCCAGATATTAAGCTAGCAGCACTTCAAACTGCTTCCGCAAAAAAGGGGATCGATGTAGCAAAAGGTAGTTTATACCCACGATTAACTTTAAGCGGAAGTTATGGATCTTTTTATAACTATAATTATAATCTTCCGGCAAATGTTCAGAATCTGTCTTTTAGTAACCAGATAAAAAACAATGTTTCGAAAGGAGTTGGTATAGGTTTGAGTATTCCAATATTCAATGGCTTACAATCTAGAATAGGGGTAAAGAAAGCAAGAATTAACTTTTTGCAAACTCAGGCTGATGAACAGCTGACAAAAAACAACTTAAATAAGATTATTTATCAGGCTGTTGCTGATTTAAAAGCAGCGGAAAGCACTTACGAATCTACAACCAATACTTTTAATGCCAGAAAAGAGGCCTTTTCGGTAATTGAGCAACGTTATAACGTTGGTTTAGTTAACTCTTTAGATTACAACACTTCGTTAACAAATAAGAATAAAGCAGAAATAGACATGATCAGAGCTAAGTATGATTTGCTTTTTAAAGCAAAGGTGATTGACTATTACTTAGGTAAAAAAATAGTTTTCTAGGAGCAGCATAATAAATTCGCACAATTTATTGCCCCTTGATTATAAATGATAAAAAAATAAATAAACTCAAATGAAACTAAAACCCATACTAATTGCAATAGGAGTTATTCTCGTATTATTGGCGGTAGCAAAATTTACCGGCTTAATAGGAGGAGATAAGACCGAGAAGGTGACGATTGAAAAGGCGGCTGACAGAAAAGTTGTTGAAACGGTTACTGCCAGTGGAAAAGTACAGCCTGAAACTGAAGTAAAACTAAGCTCTGAAGTATCGGGTGAGGTTACTGAACTTTTGGTTAAAGAAGGTGATGTGGTTAAAAAAGGCCAATTGCTGATTAAAGTTAGACCAGATGTACTTCAGTCAGGATTTGAAAGAGCTGTAGCTTCAAATAATACTCAGAAAGCCCAGGTAGTGGCTGCAGAGCAACAGTTGAAACAAGCCAATGCAAATTTTGATAATACTGAAGCCAGCTATAAAAGAAGTCAGGAACTTTTTACTAAAAAAGTGATCTCAGCTTCAGAATTTGATGCCGCCAAAGCGCAATATTTTGGTGCCTTAGCCGATATCGCCAGGTTGAAAGCTATGGTTACCAGTGCAAAATACAGCTTGCAGGAAGGTGGTGCTAATGTTAAAGAGGCAGGAGCTAACCTTGCTAAAGCTACTATATACGCTCCGGTTGATGGAGTTATCTCTAAATTGTCAGTTGAATTGGGAGATCGTATTCTTGGTACAGCTCAAATGGCAGGTACAGAGATTATGCGTATTTCCAACTTGTCATCTATGGAAGTAAACGTGGATGTGAATGAGAACGACATTAACAGGGTAAATGTTGGTGATAGCTCTATTATAGAGGTTGATGCATTTGCCGATACAAAATTTAAAGGCATTGTAACTGAAATAGCAAGTTCATCTAAAGATGTGGGTACCGCAACAAGCACTGTGGATCAGGTAACGAATTTCAACGTTAAGGTTCGTATTTTAGCTGAATCATATAGTAATATTAAGGGAGGAGCAAAAGATCTTCCATCTCCATTCAGACCAGGAATGTCTGCAACAGTGGATATCGAAAGTGAATCTTTAAAAGGGTTAGCAATTCCTATTCAATCTGTATTTACAGAAGATAAGTCTAAAGCCGAAAAGCCTGCTGATAATGATCAAAATGTAGACAAACAAAAATCTAAGCTTTCTGATAAAACCATTAAACAGTATGTATATGTGTTTAATAATGGCACAGTAAAACGTACTGAGGTTACTACAGGAATTCAAAATGATCAATACATCATTATTAAATCCGGGCTTAAAGCGAATCAGGAAGTGGTAACAGGTCCTTACTCTGCAATTCAAAACAGATTAAAGGATGGTATGAAAGTAGAAAAAACCACTAAGGATCAATTGTTTGCTGCTCCCAAATAGAAAGTAAGCGATATCAGTCATTTAAAATAAGTAAATTGCCCCCGGTTTAAAACAATAAACCGGGGTTTTTTATTTATAAGTTATGATACCTAAAGTTGCAATGATTGGTGGCGGTAGTTGGGCTACTGCAATCATAAAAATGCTTTCAGATAATTTTACTGCTAAGGAAATCTATTGGTGGATGCGCAATCAGGAATCGATAACGCATTTGCAGAAGTATAAGCATAACCCGAATTATCTGAGTTCTGTTGAAATCAGAATTCCTGAAGATAATATATCCAACAATATCTCTGATATTATTGAAAAGGCAGAGTACATCATTTTGAATGTGCCGGCAGCATTTTTAAAGGAGACACTGGATGGTGTGAGCCCGGAACAATTAAAGGGAAAGAAGATCATTTCCGCAATTAAGGGGATTGTACCAGATGAAAATCTAATCATTGGTGAATTTCTTAATCAAAAATATAATGTGCCGTATGAAGATATAGTAGTTATAAGCGGGCCTTGCCATGCAGAAGAGGTTGCTTTGGAGAAATTGTCTTATCTAACTATTGCTTCTACCAATTTGGAGCTTGCCGCAATCTTTGCAAGGTTGTTGGCCACAAGGTATATTAAAACCAATATTTCTGATGATATTTTTGGTACTGAATATGCTGCTGTTCTGAAGAATATTTATGCCGTAGCCAGTGGGATTTGCCATGGCGTAGGTTATGGAGATAATTTCCAGGCGGTGTTAATATCTAATGCTATCAGGGAGATTAAAAGATTTGTAGATGCCGTTCATCCCATTTCGAGGGATATTAAAGAGTCGGCCTATCTAGGAGATTTGCTGGTTACGGCATATTCTCAATTTAGCCGTAATCGGACTTTTGGCAATATGATTGGCAAAGGTTATACTGTAAAATCAGCACAATTAGAGATGAATATGGTAGCCGAAGGTTATTATGCGGTAAATTCTATGCACCATGTAAACAAGAAATATAAGGTTGATATGCCAATTAGCAGGGCTGTTTATGCTATTCTATACGAAAAGCATTCGCCCCATATTGAAATGCGCTTGCTTACAGAGCAACTCAATTAAGTAAACAAAATGTGGATATAGTTGTTTTTTATATAAACAGATAACTATGAAAACAAAATTTGCGATGGGCTTATTAGCTCTGGCGCTATGCACAGCCGTTTCTTTTAACAGTAATGCACAGGATAAGAAAAAGGAAACAGTAGGCGGGGCACTCGATAAAACTGGTAAAGCAATAGGCAAAACAGCGAAAAAGGTAGGAAACAAAACGGCTGAAGTAGCTGTAAAAGGCAGTGCTAAAGTTGTTGATCAGACCTATAAAGGGAAAATGGCACCTGATGGCACAGATGTATATATTGACGGCAAGAATAAGAAGTATTACATTAATAAAAAAGGAGCTAAGGTGTATCTTAAGGCTTCTGAGATTAAAGATAGACCAGTAAAACATTAAGCGCCTATAAAAAAGCCCTCCAGAATTTCTGGAGGGCTTTTTTCTTATAAAGAAGATCTATAATTAAGATCTGCGTTTTCTGTCGTTTCCGCCTTCACGTCTTCCGCCTCTGTCTTCACGGCTTCTTCCAGAGAAATCTCTGAAACCACCGCCACCACCGCTGCTGTTTCCGCCTTCACGTCTTCCACCACCGCCACCGCTGTAGCTTCTTCTCTCTCCTCCGCCTTCGCGTCTTCCACCGCCATAGCTTCCGCCTTCACGTCTGCCACCGCCTGAACCACCACGACTACGACCGCCACCATCACTATCTGCAGTTTTTTCAATCCTTACACCACGGTTATTAAATTCAACTCCTTTAAAGTTGTTGAATAAAGACTCAACAGTTGCATTTTCAACTTCAAAGAATGAATAAACACCTTTTAGGTCAATTTTACCAATGCTTTTTCCGCTGATTTTACCATTGTTACATACAAAAGATAATAGATCACCTCTTGTAAAATCATCAACAGAACCCAGGTTTATAAATAAACGAGTGTAACCTTCGCTACCTCTGTGACTTCTTTCTCCACGTTCACCACGTTCGCCGCGCTCACCTCTGTCATCAGCAGATGAATTAAGATCAGGTGCATTTTTGTAATACTCTAAAAAGCGGTTAAACTCTAAAGATGCAAAACGTTTAATTACCTCATCTTTGCTTAGTTCAGCAAACTCATCCATAATACGAGGCATGTACTGCTCGATTTGGTTTTCGTTAACTTCAACATTGTGAACTTTGTGTACTAAAGCAAATAATTGTTTTTCGCAAACATCAAAACCTGTAGGTAGTTCAGCTTTAGTAAACTGTTTACCGATGATCCTTTCAATTTGACGGATTTTACCAATCTCTTTAGAGTTAACGATACAGATTGAAATACCTGTTTTACCTGCACGACCGGTACGGCCACTACGGTGAGTATAACTTTCAATTTCGTCAGGTAAAGAGTAATTGATTACGTGAGTAACGTTATTTACATCAATACCACGTGCAGCAACGTCAGTAGCAATAAGCAACTGCATGTTACGATCGCGGAAACGTTGCATAACTTTATCACGTTGTTGCTGAGAAAGATCTCCATGCAATGCATCAGCATTGTAGCCATCTTTAATTAAGTGTTCAGCAACGTCTTGAGTATCCAATTTGGTTTTGCAGAATACTACTGCAAAAATTTCAGGATTAAAATCTACAATACGTTTTAAGGCAGCGTATTTATCTCTTGCACGAACGATATAGTATTCGTGTTCAATGTTTACATTACCTGTGTTTTTTGTTCCCATGGTTAGCTCAACCGGCTGATCCATGTAATTTTTAGCTATTCTTCTAACCTCTGGAGGCATAGTTGCAGAGAATAACCATGTTTTTTTGTCGTCAGGAGTTGTTGACAAGATGTCGTTGATGTCTTCCTGGAAGCCCATGTTTAACATTTCATCAGCCTCATCTAAAACTACAAATTTCACATTACTGAAATCTATAGCCTTACGGCCAATAATGTCCAACATACGGCCGGGTGTAGCCACTACAATTTGTACACCGTTTCTAATTTCACGCAACTGTTGCATAATGTTTGCGCCACCGTAAACGGCAACTACATTAGCACCAGAGATGTTTTTTGAGAAATTCTTGATGTCGCTGGTAATCTGCAAGCAAAGCTCTCTTGTAGGGCATAAAATCAATGCCTGAGGCTTATTGCTTTTAAAGTCTATCAATTCTAACAGCGGCAAACCAAATGCGGCTGTTTTTCCTGTTCCTGTTTGGGCCAAACCAACAAAATCGTTATTGCCCTCTAACAGTACAGGAATACTTTGTTCCTGAATAGGTGTTGGATTTTCGAAACCTAAATCCTTTACAGCATTAACAACGTCATCACTTATCCCCAATTTACTAAATGGGTTTATCATGTATAATAATTTATTAAGCCGCAAAGGTAAGCTTAATATTTGGTATTTTACAGATACGTAACTAAATAAAAATGAGCTAATTAATTATCTTAGTCTGTCGGCCGACCTTAATAATTGCTCGTCTTTACGGATTCCACGTATTGAAAGTAGACAAAATATTATAGCCAGAACGAATAGCGAAGAGCCGAAATGGATAGACGAACCGTTTATTCCCCCCGGTAAAAGTGAAGCGTTTAAAGCTGATAAAATGGCTGTAACAACGATCAGCACAATATTGATCATGATCAGTCGCTTTTGCATAGCGCGATTTTTAAACTGAAATATACAAATAAGGCATACTAATACTGCAACTCCATTTATGATCATTGCTCCCAAAGGGGTGACAGCGGTACTAGCGTCATTTACCCCCTTAATTGATTGCTGATGGCCATCAAGATATAAAAGATACTCTGTGTTATTCACACTTTTAGTTATTAAAGGAATGAAAAACAGACAGATTAGGGTGAGTGCAGCCAAAAGCAGCCATATAGATTGTACGCGTTGTATCATATCAGTTCAATAATTTCAACAAATATATTAAAAGGCAAATAGTAACCAATCCGATATCCGATTAAAAAGATAATTTTGTACAATTGAATATGCAACGGTATTTTATTGAATTGTCGTACAACGGAACAAGTTATCATGGCTGGCAAGTACAGCCTAATGCCGTTACTGTACAGGAATGCCTGGACAAGGCGCTGTCTACGTATTTTAGGCAACCTATAGTTACACTTGGCTGCGGACGGACAGATGCTGGTGTACATGCTACCCAATTTTATGCGCACTTTGATATTGTACAAGATAACGAAACGAATGAAGTTAAACCATTGAATTTTGAACGTTCTGTTACAGGTATAAATTCTCTATTGCCATACCAAATATCAGTGAAACGTATTTTTGAGGTTGAAAATACGGCCCATGCACGTTTTGGTGCAACAGAAAGAGCTTATCATTATCATATACATTTTCATAAAGATCCATTTAAGCTAGATAGATCGTGGCTATATAAAGGAGATCTTGATGTTGCAGCAATGAATGAGGCTGCAGGGATTTTGTTGAAACATACAGATTTCTCTTGTTTCAGTAAATCTAATACGCAAACATTTACTAATAATTGTAAAATTACCGAAGCGCATTTTCAGGTAAAGGATGAATCTTTATTGTTTACCATCAGAGCAGATCGCTTTTTAAGAAATATGGTTCGCGCAATTGTTGGTACCTTGGTACGGATTGGTAAAAATGAAATTAACCTGGAACAATTTAAAGAAATAATAGAAAGTAAGAACAGAAGTAATGCCGGACAATCAGTACCTGCATGTGGTTTGTATCTTGTAAGCGTAATCTACCCTTTTGTAAAATAAAATATGTCTAAAATAACCGGTGATGTAATTAATGTAGGGTTGTTGAAAAGGGTTTTTCAATATGTAAAACCGTATCAGCGCATCTTTATAATTTCGGTAATCCTTACTATACTCCTAGCTGTTCTTGCTCCATTAAGACCTATTCTTATCGGGTATACGCTGGACCATCACATTGTTACCGGAGATTACAGCGGGTTACTAAATATGACCATACTAATGCTTGTATTGCTTGTTGTTCAAACCGGGGTACAGTATAGCCACACCTTACTTACAAATACGCTGGGGCAGTCGGCAATTCGTGATTTAAGAATAAATGTGTTTAATCATATTACTAAGTTGCGATTGAAGTACTTTGATAATACACCTATTGGTCAGTTAATTACCCGGACAGTTTCGGATCTCGAAACCATTGCTGAGATTTTCTCGGAAGGTTTAATTGTAATTATAGGCGATATTTTAATGGTGATTGTGATCATAGGCGTGATGGTATATGAAGATTGGGCCTTAACACTTGTGGTTTTATTGCCAATGCCTTTACTTATTATTGCTACCTCAATTTTTCAGAAAGCAATTAAATCTGCCTTTCAGGAAATCAGAACGGAAGTATCTAACTTGAATACCTATCTGCAAGAACATATTACCGGGGTTTCAATTATTCAATATTTTGCCAGAGAGAAACAAGAGTATAATAAGTTTTTGAAAATTAATGGACGCTATCGCGATGCGAACATCCGCTCTAACTGGTATTACTCTATATTTTTTCCTGTAGTGGAAATTATTTCTGCTATGTCACTTGGTTTGTTAGTATGGTATGGAGCCAGAACGATCCTTAGCAATCCAACAATTAAACCTGGTATTATTACCGAGTTCATTATGTACATCGGTATGCTTTTCAGACCAATCCGTGAGCTCGCGGATAAGTTCAATACCCTGCAAATGGGTATGGTTGGTGCCGAACGTGTATTTAAGGTTTTGGACACGAATGAGGTTACAGAGGATAGAGGTACTTATGCTCCTGAAATCATGAAAGGCAATATTTCCTTTGAAAAGGTTTGGTTTGCATATAATGATGAGAATTATGTATTGAAAGATATATCTTTTGAAGTTGAAGCAGGTAAAACAGTTGCCCTTGTTGGAGCAACCGGTGCCGGGAAATCCTCGACAATAAATATCTTGAACCGTTTTTACGAAATTCAAAAAGGAGAGATTAAAGTTGATGGAACAAGAATACAGGATTATGAATTAAGTTATTTAAGGAATAAAATTGCGACTGTGTTGCAGGACGTTTTCCTTTTTTCGGATACCATTTTTAATAATATAACGCTCAATAATGATGCGATTACGATGGAAGAGGTTGTTGATGCCGCAAAAAAAGTAGGGGCTCATGATTTTATTGAGCGATTACCAGGAGGTTATCAGTACAATGTGATGGAGCGCGGTGCAACATTATCTGCAGGGCAGGCACAATTGATTTCTTTTATCAGAGCGCTGGTTTACGATCCAGCTATTCTTGTGCTTGATGAGGCTACATCTTCTGTAGATACGGAAACGGAAATGCTTATTCAACGAGCTATAGAGAACTTAATGAAGGGACATACTTCTATTGTGATTGCACACCGCCTGTCAACTATACAGAAAGCAGATAAAATTCTTGTATTGGAGAAGGGCGAGATCAAGGAAATGGGAACACACCAGCAATTACTTAAACTTGATGGGTATTACAAGAGATTGTACGATTTGCAATTTAACTCTACCGGTATTTCTACATCAGTTTAAAACAAGAGGAAAAAATTCTTGATTCTTCTCATCCTCAGATTTTTGAAGGGAAAAATCTGCATGTCTTCGAAGAACAAGGATTTTTTCTGGAAAATAAGTTATGCAAGATGCACTAGCTATGCGATATGGATATATGTGAGTAGATTTAAAAAAATAGACGGTGGGTTTTCCTGAAAAATCAGTTTCTCAGAAAAGGCCTAGGAAATTTTGTCCCTTTTTCAGGGGCAAAAGATTCCAGACTTTGAAAGAGAATGCTTATTTTTCGATGTTATTTTGAAATGCCTGATTCAACGCACCTAAAAACGTTTCCGGTGATTGTGCTCCTGATACAGCAAGTTTCTGATTAAATATAAAAAAAGGAACCCCTTTAATCCCGATGGTTTGGGCGGCGTTTTCATCATATCTTACTTCGTCTGTAAAATCGGTGCCGTTCAGCATAGTTTGTACAGATAATTTGTCGAGACCGATCTTTGTGCCTATTTCAATTAGTGATTGATGATCGCTGATATTAATGCCATCTGTAAAATGTGCTTTAAATAATTGTTCTTCGGCTTCATCACCCAGTCCCATTGACTTTGCCAGTTGAATTAATCTGTGGGCATCAAAAGAATTTGCTACAACCGAGATGTCAAAATTGAAATCTAAACCTACTGCTGCAGCAGTTTCTGTTACATGCTCATGAGTTTCTATAGCCCATTCTCTTGATCTGCCATATCTGTTGGCAAGATGATCATAAGAGCTAATTTCCGGAGCAGTTTCAGCATGTGGATCAAGCTCGTAACTATGCCATTCAACTTCAACTTTATCCTTATGCTCAAATTGTTCCAGAGCGGCCTCAAATTTTCTTTTTCCTATATAACAGAACGGGCAACGCACGTCCGACCAAATATCTACCTTCATTGAAGCAAATTTAGACATATGGATTTATTTATATAGTTATGTTGTTAATTATGAGTTTTGTATGATTAATGTTAGCTCGATGGACTATAATGGACTTTAATTAGAGTGGTTATAAATAAGTTCTAATTTTTCTGTGGATTGTTAAAATTTGTATATTACTTATTATTAAGTGCTTATTTTAGCCTAAGCCATTATTGTTGTTACAGACAATGGTTTTAGGAATAAAATGCTCCGTAAATCGTTATTTTAAAAAAAAATCAGATTATAAATGAGCGAATTTGAAATCAAGAAATCGGGCGTCGAATATGATGCTGTCATTGTAGGATCAGGTGCCGGAGGAGGTATGACCGGATATGTACTTGCCAATGCAGGTTTGAAAGTTTTAATGCTGGAAGCTGGTGCTTATTTTGATCCGAGAATAGACTCTCAACAACTGAAGTGGCCATGGGAGTCGCCAAGAAGAGGAGCGGGTACTACCCGACACTTTGGTGATTTTGATGCTGCTTATGGCGGATGGGAGCTAGAAGGAGAACCATATACTCAGAAAAATAATTCGGAGTTTGCCTGGTTTCGTTCCAGAATGCTTGGTGGAAGAACAAATCACTGGGGGCGTATCTCTTTGAGAATGGGGCCAGATGATTTTAAACCTAAGGATGGACTAACTGATCCCTGGCCTATTACTTACCAGGAGCTAAAACCTTTTTATGATAGGGTAGATAGGATGATTGGTCTTTATGGTACAGTAGAGGGCATAGAAAGTGAGCCTGATGGGATATTTATGACACCTCCGAAACCAAGACTTAATGAACTATTTATAAAAAAAGCAGCTCAAAAAGTTGGGGTAACTGTAATTCCTGGCAGAGGTTCTGTACTTACCGAAGCATTAAAAGACAATAAAGATCGGGGGCAATGCTTTTATTGCGGTCAGTGCGGAAGATCATGTAAAGTTTATGCCGACTTTTCATCATCGTCTTGCCTGGTGATTCCGGCAGTAAAAACAGGAAACCTAACTGTTATTACCAATGCGATGGTAAGAGAGGTGTTAACTGATAAAAGCGGAAAAGCAACGGGAGTATCTTATGTAAATACAAAGGATATGCAAGAATACCAGGTAAAAGGTAAGACCATTATTCTGGGTGCCAGTGCATGTGAATCTGCAAGGTTATTACTTAATTCTAAATCTGCTGCCCATCCTGACGGATTGGCGAATAGTAGTGGAATAGTTGGTAAATACCTGCATGATTCTACTGGAGCCAGTATGAGTGGATACCTGCCTCAGTTGGTAGATCGCAAAAGATATAACGAAGATGGTGCCGGAAGTATACATATATATTCCCCATGGTGGCTTGATAATAAAAAACTTGATTTCCCAAGAGGTTATCACATAGAATATGGTGGCGGACTTAGTATGCCTGGTTATGGATTTGGCTGGGGCATAGAAGGTATGAACGGTTCTATACCTGGTAGGGACGGTAAAATGAAAGAAGCCGGCGGATATGGTGCTGGGTTAAAGGATGATTACAGGCGTTTTTATGGAACCGAAGTTGGGATGGCGGGCAGAGGAACCGCTATAGCCAGGGAAAGTAACTATTGCGAAATAGATCCAAACGTAGTAGATAAATACGGAATACCGGTACTTAGATTTAACTATAAATGGGCCCCGGAAGAAGTAAAGCAAGCAAAACACATGCAGGAAACCTTTAAGGAAATTATGCATGCAATGGGGGCAATTGCCTCTGAGCCTCCTGGTGCGGAAACAAGCTACGGATTAGAAGCGCCCGGAAAGATTATACACGAAGTTGGCACGGTAAGAATGGGTGATGATCCTAAAAAATCTGCATTAAACAGATGGTGCCAGGCTCATGATTGTAAAAATCTTTTTGTAGTAGATGCTGCTCCTTTCGTACAACAAGGTGATAAAAATGCTACCTGGACAATTCTTGCGCTTTCTATGCGTACTGCAGAGTACATTTTAGCACAAAAGAAAAACTTAAACATTAGCTGATCTCAAATCGATATATATGAACAGACGTGATTCATTAAAAGCTTTGGGCCTTACCGCAATTAGCGCAGGTGTGGTGCTTGAAGCCTGTAAACCGGGAAAAGAACCGGAAGTTGTTGCCAAAGGTGCTGATGGCGAAGCGCAACCTGGAAGACAGGAGTTTGAAGTAGAACGTGATAAGAAATTAAATTCATGGAAGTTCTTTACCGAACATGAAATGGCAACAATAACGCTTTTAGCGGATATTATTATTCCTAAGGATGACAAATCAGGAAGCGCTTCGGATGCCAAAGTGCCTGATTTTATTGAGTTCATTGTTAAGGATATGCCAGGACATCAAACTCCGATGCGCGGTGGACTAAAGTGGCTTGATCTGCAATGTTTAAACCGCTATCAGAAAACTTTTAAAGATGCATCATCAACTCAGCAAATTGAGATGGTTGATGACATTGCATATCCAAAGAAAGTAAAACCAGGAATGCAACAAGGTGTGGCTTTCTTTAGTTTGATGCGAGACCTCACTGCTTCAGGATTCTTTACAACCGAGATCGGTATTAAGGACCTCGGTTATGTTGGCAATGTACCTAACCGTTGGGAAGGTGTACCGGCAGATGTGCTAAAGCAATACGGTATGGAAGGGGTGTAGTTATTTCGGCTCCATTCCGGTGCTTATCCCAATTCTATTCCACGCATTGATACTAATTATGGCCATGATTATCTGAGCAAGGTAAACATGGTCAAAAAGTGCAGCAGCATTATTGTAACTTTCATTAGATACTTTGTTGCTAATAAAAGTTACTTCTTCTGTAAGTGCTAACAAGGCACGTTCCTGCTCATCAAAAAATGGAGTTTCTCTCCATGCATTAAGGGCATAAATTCTTTGTTCTGTTTCACCCGCTTTGCGTGCATCGCGGGTGTGCAGATCGATACAATAAGCACATCCATTAATTTGAGAGGCTCTTATTTTGATGAGGTCCTTATGTTTAGTGGTAAGATTGCTTTGTTCCACATAACTATCAAACGCCAACATTGCTTTATAAGCTGCTGGCTCTACCTGGTTAATTCTAATTCTATTACTCATAACTATTTGTTTTTGTTGTACCAAAGTTGAGCAATAAAGTACCTTAGAAAAATGAACTGTGGTTAAGAAAGTTTATTGCTTTTTAGCTCTTAAGCGACTAAGAAATTGTGGAGTAAAACCTAGATAAGAAGCTAACATGTATTGTGGTACACGTTGCATAAAATCAGGAAATAAACTTGAGAAATGCCTGTAACGTTCTTCTTCAGTTTGGTTAAAAATATAGCCTATCCGGCGTTGTGAGGCAACAAACGCTTTTTGCATCATTATGCGGAAGTAACTTTCCAATCGAGGTACTTTTTCGAACAAGACTGTTTTATTCTTTTCACTCAGAAACAAAAGTTCTGAGGGTTCTATAGCCTGGATATTGGTTGTAGATGGTTGTTTGTTCAGTAGGCTGTCCTGATCTGCTATCCACCAGTTTTCCAGACCGAAGTTTATAATCTGCTCGTTCAGTTTTTTATTAATGTAAAATTGCCTTAAACAGCCCTTGACAATAAAATAATCTCCCTTGCATAATTTACCTGCTTCCAGAAGATACTCTTTCTTTTTAAGTATTTTAAGCTCGATGCTATCGCATAACAATTGCTCTTCATACGACTCAAGTTGTACATATCTTTTAATGTGGGCTAAAAGTTCAGGATACATTTACTCCTCCTCTTCAAGATAGATTTCGTGTACCAGAAATTTCACTTTAGCTACCGGCTCTAAAAGCTCGGTAATATCATCTGATTCTATATGATATATTGTTTCGCCGGAATCAGGAATCTCAGAATCCGGAATAAGCTCGAAAAACTTAACAGTAAGGTCGGTTTCCAACTCTACAAGCTTGATGTATTTTACTCCATTGTCTTTCCAATCCTTTAGGATTTTACCGTTGAACTGTACGTAAGGATTTTTGTTTTCGCTTTCCATGCCATAAAGCTAATACATTAAACAAAATTTCACTATTATAGTATAATGAAATCTATCCTTTCGAATCTTACTTTTCAGGTTTTAGTGGCTATTGCTTTAGGGATTATTGTCGGTACTTTTTTCCCGGGTTTCGCCCCACATGCCGAACTTATAAGCCAGAGTTTTATTAAAATGATCAGTATGCTCATTGCTCCCATCATATTTTTAACAATAGTTCTGGGAATAGCCCATATGGGCGATATGAAGAAAGTTGGGCGTGTTGGAGGGAAAGCTCTTTTATATTTTGAGGTGGTTACTACTGTAGCCATTTTAATTGGAATGGTGGTTGCCAATTTATTAAAGCCTGGGATTGGTGTTCACCCTACAACGGGTGATGTGAGTAAAATAAAAGCATATACTGAACAAGCAGGCAAAATTAATTGGTTAGAGTTTTTTGCGAACATAATACCTCATAATGTTTTTGAGGCCTTTAGCAAAGGAGATATTTTACAGATATTATTCTTTGCCATTTTATTTGGCTATGGTTTAAATAAGCTTGGCGATAGTGGGCAGCCATTGCTTAGTTTTTTTGATAAAATGGCAAAGGTATTTTTTAATATCATGAAGATAGTGATGCGACTTGCTCCGTTGGGTGCCTTTGGGGGGATGGCATTTAGCATTGGTACTTATGGATTAAAAACGTTGTTGCCTATGGCGAAGCTAATGGGTTCAGTTTATCTAACCTGTTTCTTATTTATTTTTGTAGTGCTAAACGCCATCTGCAGGTTTTATAAATTTAGCTTATTAGAGTATTTGAAATATATTCGACAGGAGATCCTGATTGTTTTGGGTACTTCCTCTTCTGAGTCTGTTTTACCTAGTATGATGAAGAAAATGGAAGCCATTGGTTGTGATAAATCTGTTGTTGGTTTGGTTATACCTACCGGTTATTCTTTTAATCTGGATGGAACGGCAATTTATCTTTCTATGGCAGTTATATTTTTGTGTCAGGTCTTTAATGTAGATCTTTCAATAGGAGAACAGCTAGGTGTGCTTGCTGTTTTGATGGTCACATCAAAAGGAGCTGCCGGGGTTACTGGCAGTGGGTTTATTGTATTAGTGTCTACCTTAACCGCTTTGAAACTAATGCCGGTTGAACATATAGGGATTTTAATAGGAGTAGATAGGTTTATGTCTGAAGCCAGGGCTATAACAAATATGATTGGAAATGGAATTGCAACGATTGTAATTGCCAAAAGCGAAAACGAATTTGATGAAGAGAAATATAAGCTTGCGATTCAACCTGCTTCCATTGAAAGCATGGAGGAATCGGATATTTAATTTTTTATTGTATTTTGCCTCCAACTAAATAAACCACACATAACATGAAAAAATATACATTTATAGCCTTGATTTCTTGTCTTCTTTTTGCAGGCTGCGGAGGAATTAAGCAAAGCTCAAACCAATCTGATGACAAAAAAGGTTGGGTCCCTTTGTTTAATGGTAAAGACATTAAGGATTGGTTTGTAAAGGTACATCATCATGAATTTGGTGTGAATTTTGGAAATACTTTTAGGGTTGAAGATGGTATCATTAAAGTGCGGTATGATCAATATGGAGATTTTAATGATCAGTTTGCGCACCTGTATTATAAAACGCCATTCTCTTATTATCATTTGAAATTTGAATATCGTTTTGTAGGAAAACTGCAAAAAGGAGCCCCTGATTATACTTTGTTAAATAGCGGTGTAATGTTTCATTCGCAGGATCCGAGAACAATGTTAAAAGAGCAGGATTGGCCAATCTCTATTGAGATGCAACTTCTTGCTGGCCTGGGTGACGGAAATCCAAGACCTACGGGCAATATGTGCTCACCCGGAACCAATGTGGTTTATAAGGGCAAAATAGCAGATTCTCACTGCTTAAACTCTACCTCAAAAACATATGACGGCGATCAGTGGGTACGGGGAGAGTTGATTGTTCTTGGCGATTCTTTGATCACTCATATTATTAATGGTGATACAGTATTGCAATACTCTAAACCCCAGATCGGTGGAGGCGTAGCAAATGGATATGATCCTAAAATCAAAATAGATGGCAAATTATTAAGCAGCGGCTTTATCGCTCTGCAAAGCGAAGGCCAACCTGTTGACTTTAAAAACATCGAAATAAAAGATCTGTCTCGTGTAAAGAGACCTGTTAAGAACTAAAAGGAGTTATTCTTCTTCAACTATTACAGACACATCTTTGTCCAGTTTTACGGTATGCAGCACTTTTGTTTTGTCGCTATATACCACAAGCCTGTTTTCATCTAAGTACTGTACAAGTCTATATGGTTCAGATTTTTGAACATATCTCCATTGGGTGTAAAATTGTTCTTGTGCTAATTTTTCCTGTGGTAAGAAAGTAATGGCAACTTCAATGTCAGAAATGCTTTGAATAAAGAAACGTGCGCTTGTACATAGTGTTTTTTGAGCTTTATCATTATTTTTAAAGTCCTCAATAGCTATTTCCCTTATCGCCGATGATGATTTAGTCGGGTTCCTGTCAATAATATCTACAATAAGGTTGCTTACCTCATTTTTAGTTTTGAGATATTTCCCATTTCCTGTTTGTAGGATTTTAAAATAAATTTTAAGCGGTTTCATATTGTTTTTTTGCGATAAGGTTGATCTTAGCCTTACAAATAAATGAGTATTTGGGCGTAGTTTGAAAAAATATTGAATTAATATATCTTTAATTTATGAATAAGAACAGATTAGAAGCATTTAGTGATGGCGTTTTAGCTATTATTATCACCATTATGGTTTTGGAGCTGAAAGTTCCCCATGGAAGTTCTTTGCAGGCACTGACGCCACTTATTCCTGTTTTTATGAGTTATGTGCTCAGTTTTATCTTCGTTGGTATCTATTGGAATAACCACCATCATATGATGCAGCTGGCTAAAAAGGTTAATGGAAAGGTGTTGTGGGCTAATCTGCATCTGCTTTTCTGGCTCTCACTGTTCCCCTTTGCTACTGCGTGGATGGGAGAGAATCATTATGAAACCTGGCCAGTGGTAATGTATGGTTGTGTAATGTTTATGGCAGCCATGGCTTATTTTATTCTGGAAAGTGCATTGAAAAAGTTACATGGGCCAGATTCTGAGTTTGCGAATACATTTGGCACAACCATAAAAGACACTGTTTCCTGCTTAGCTTACGTAGTTGCAATTGGAGGCAGTTTTATAACCCCATGGGTAGGTATAGCATGTTATGTTTTTATTGCAATAATCTGGTTTATACCCGAAAGAAGAGTGGAAAAAAAGATAGCTTAACGGAGAGGCGGATAAAATTGTAATTGAAAACTATTTTATCTAAGTTTGCACAAAAAAATAAAGATACATGAGTGTTTTAGTAAATAAGGATTCAAAAGTTATTGTTCAAGGCTTTACAGGAAATGAGGGTACTTATCATGCTTCTCAAATGATTGAGTACGGAACGAACGTTGTTGGCGGTGTTACACCAGGTAAAGGTGGCCAAACTCATTTAGATAAACCAGTATTTAATACTGTAAAGGATGCGGTTGATAAGGCCGGTGCTAATGTATCTATTATATTTGTTCCCCCTGCGTTTGCTGCAGATGCTATTATGGAAGCTGCCGAAGCAGGTATTAAAGTTATTGTTTGTATTACTGAAGGTATTCCTACTAAGGATATGATTCAGGTTAAAGAATATATTTCTGACAGAGATTGCCGTTTAATCGGTCCTAACTGTCCAGGTGTTATCACTGCTGATGAGGCTAAAATTGGTATTATGCCGGGTTTCATCTTTAAAAAAGGTACTGTTGGTGTAGTTTCTAAATCTGGTACTTTAACTTACGAAGCTGTTGATCAGGTAGTAAAAGCAGGTTTAGGTATTACTACTGCTATTGGTATTGGTGGTGACCCTATCATTGGTACTACTACTAAAGAAGCAGTTGAGTTGTTGATGAACGATCCGGAAACTGAAGGTATCATCATGATTGGTGAAATTGGTGGTGGTATGGAAGCTGAAGCAGCGCGTTGGATTAAAGAAAATGGCACAAAACCTGTTGTAGGTTTTATTGCCGGTCAAACTGCTCCTGCCGGACGTAGAATGGGCCATGCTGGTGCAATTGTTGGCGGCGCAGATGATACTGCTGCAGCAAAAATGAAAATCATGGCAGAATGCGGTATTCACGTTGTAGCAAGTCCTGCTGAAATTGGGGAAGCTATGGCTGCCTTGTTAAAGAAATAATAAAGATCTTCTTGTATAATGCAAAGGCTCTGGTGATATCATTCATCGGAGCTTTTTTTTATAACTGACATTATTATTACTTCAATTATGAAACCGCTGGAGGCTTTAGTTCGTACCTTGTATTAAATAATACGCAAATGAAAGCTTTAATTAATAAAACATTTATGCTAGCGGGCTTGTTAGTGATAACTAGCTTTGTAGCATGTGCGCAAAAGCCCAAAAAAGAAGAAGTCAAAAAAACAACCAATAATATGGAGTGGAATAAATTAACTAAAGAAGAAGAGGATGTAATAGTGCGGAAGGGTACTGAATATCCTGGAACCGGAGCATTGTTGAATAACAAAGAAAAAGGAACCTATATCTGCAGACGATGTAATGCACCATTATACCGCTCGGAATCAAAATTTGAATCGCATTGCGGATGGCCAAGTTTTGATGATGAAATAAAAGGAGCAGTGTTAAGAATACCTGATGCAGACGGACAGCGTACAGAAATTGTATGCGCAAATTGTAAAGCACATTTAGGTCATGTATTTTTGGGAGAAGGCTTCACATCTAAAAATACTCGTAACTGTGTGAACTCAATTTCTATGAGTTTTGTGCCCGATAAGAAATAAAATCTTTTGGAATGACATAAGTATAATGCCCGATGATAACTTGTCGGGCATTACTTGTTTATAAGTGTTTAGTTTACTTATGTTTGCACGTTCACCAACTATAGTAAATATGAAGTATTGTTTATTGTTATGCGGTATGCTGATTTCTTTTATGGGTTTTTCCCAGGATATTTCAGACGGAACGACATCAGAATCGGCCCCTGAAACAACAGCAAGATCGTCATCCAATCTATCTTCTAAATTAATCTCTAAAACCGTTTACGCTACATATTACGCAAAGAAGTTTGAAGGACGAAGAACTACAAGCGGTGTAAGGTATCGGGGTAAAAAAATGACTGCCGCTCACATGTCCTTACCATTTGGGACAATAGTAACGGTTACTAATCCAATAAATGGCAGATCTGTGGACGTCGAAATAAATGACAGAGGTCCGCATTCCAGAAAATTCAAAATAGACCTTTCTGAAGGCGCGGCAAAAGAGCTTGGGTTCTATGGAAAAGGGGTTGCTAAACTTGAAATTAGCTATCTGCCAGATACCGAGTAATTTTTAAACTTTAGGGGATATAAAGTCAGCTTTTTTAAATTATTAACATTCAAAAGTTTTTACTATCCCCTTAAAAAGAAATAATTAGCTTTTTTGGTGGTTGATTATGACTGAAATCTGATCTTTTAAACAGCCAAATCTAACAACGTGTTAACAACTTTGTTCTGCAAAAAAGGCCTCATACTTTATATTTGTTTAAGTAAAATTCTTTAATAAATCACACGTAGATTTTCAGTTAAAGGTTTAATATTTAGTTGATTAAGGTTGCCAGAGAAATTCAAGTCTTTTCAAATCTTTAGATTAAGTATGGTTTTGTCGACTGTTAGCGTTTATTAAGGGTTTTTCATAGTTCAATCATTCACTACGTTAAACAAAGGCTTATGCAAGAAGAAGAAGTATTATTAAAAGAAAACAAAGACCGTTTTGTTCTTTTACCGATTAAATATCCGGCAATTTGGGAAATGTATAAAAAGAGTGAGGCTAGTTTTTGGACGGCAGAAGAAATTGATCTTTCTGATGACCAGAAACATTGGGATAACCTAAATGACGGGGAGAGACATTTTATTTCTCATATTTTGGCTTTCTTCTCTGCAAGTGATGGTATTGTAAACGAAAACCTTGCAGTAAATTTTATGAGTGAAGTTCAGTTGCCTGAAGCACGTTGCTTTTACGGGTTCCAGATCATGATGGAAAACATCCACTCAGAAACATATGCATTGTTAATTGATACTTATATAAAAGATCCTGATGAAAAGGATAGGTTGTTCCACGCAATAGAGACTGTTCCCTGTGTTAAGAGAAAAGCGGAATGGGCATTACGCTGGATAGAAGGTGGTAATTTTGCTGAACGTTTGGTAGCTTTTGCAGCTGTTGAGGGTATTTTCTTTAGCGGAAGTTTCTGCTCTATATTCTGGTTAAAGAAACGAGGGTTAATGCCAGGTTTAACATTCAGTAATGAGCTGATCTCCAGAGATGAGGGTTCACATTGCGAATTTGCTTGTTTGTTGTATGGTATGCTTAAGAATAAGCTTACTGAAGAACAAGTTCACGGTATCATTAAGGATGCTGTAGAAATAGAAAAAGAATTTATTACAGATGCCTTACCTGTGGCACTGATTGGAATGAATGCAAAGCTAATGTCGCAGTACATTGAGTTTGTTGCAGACAGATGGGTGCAAGAGCTTGGTTATACTAAAATCTATAATGCAACCAACCCATTTGATTTTATGGAGATGATATCACTACAAGGTAAAACGAATTTCTTTGAAAAAAGAGTTGGTGATTACCAGAAAAGTGGTGTATTAACCTCTACAGAAGATAAAGCTGCGGCTTTCTCTTTAGACGATGATTTTTAAAACTTATCGGGTTAGGCGATAAGTAATATAAATAAATAATTAATTCGGTGCCGATGCTGGGGTTGCTCATCACAAACCCAATATGCACCATAAATACCTCAAAAATATGTTTGTAATAAAAAGAGATGGCCGCAAGGAAGCGGTAAGGTTTGACAAAATAACTGCCCGTATTGAAAAGTTATGCTATGGTTTTAACGCTGAACTTGTAGATCCGATAGATGTAGCCAAGAAAGTGATTGAAGGTTTATATGATGGGGTTACAACATCTGAATTGGATAACCTTGCAGCTGAAACCGCAGCCTCTTTGACAACCAAACATCCGGATTATGCTTTGCTTGCTTCACGTATTGCTGTATCTAACCTTCATAAGAATACAACTAAATCTTTCTCTAAAACGATGGAGATGTTGTATAACTATATTGACTCTAAAACAGGTAAATCAGCCTCTCTTATTGCTGATGATGTTTGGGAAGTAATTAAAGAAAATGCTGACACGCTTGACAGCACAATTATATATGACAGAGATTTTGGGTTTGATTATTTCGGGTTCAAAACACTCGAGAAATCTTACTTGTTAAAGGTAGACGGACAGATAGTTGAACGTCCTCAGCATTTATTTATGCGTGTGTCTGTGGGGATCCATAAAGGTGATATTGAAAGTGCTATAGCTACGTATAACCTGATGAGCGAGCGTTGGTTTACTCATGCTACGCCAACCTTATTTAATGCTGCTACTCCTAAACCTCAAATGTCGTCGTGCTTCTTGTTAACTATGCAGGATGATAGCATTGAAGGTATTTATGATACATTGAAACAAACAGCTAAGATCTCTCAAAGTGCCGGTGGTATTGGTTTAAGTATCCATAACATTCGTGCTACCGGATCTTACATTGGTGGTACTAACGGAACAAGTAATGGTATTGTACCAATGCTAAAGGTATTTAACGATACCGCGCGTTATGTAGATCAAGGTGGAGGTAAGCGTAAAGGTGCTTTTGCAATTTATTTAGAGCCTTGGCATGCTGATGTATTGAGCTTCTTAGACTTGCGCAAAAACCACGGTAAAGAAGAATTGCGTGCGCGTGATTTGTTCTATGCACTGTGGGTTTGTGATTTGTTCATGAGGCGTGTGGAAGAGAATGGCGATTGGAGCTTATTCTGTCCGCATGAAGCACCAGGCTTAGCTGATTGCTTTGGCGAAGAGTTTGATGCTTTATATGAGCGTTATGAAAAAGAAGGAAGAGCTCGTAAAACTATAAAAGCTCAGGAATTATGGTTTGCTATCCTTGATTCGCAAATTGAAACCGGTACACCTTATTTGTTATATAAAGATGCTGCGAATAGCAAATCTAATCAGCAAAATCTGGGTACAATTAAGAGCTCTAACCTTTGTACTGAAATTATTGAGTATACATCTAAAGATGAAGTTGCAGTTTGTAATCTTGCATCTTTAGCTCTACCTAGATATGTAATTAATGGTGAATTTGATCACCAAAAATTATATGATGTTACTTATCAGGCTACTTTAAACCTGAACAAGATTATCGATTATAACTATTATCCGGTAGAAGAAGCTAGAAATTCAAACATGCGCCACAGACCAATTGGTTTAGGTGTACAAGGTTTAGCCGATGCGTTTATTTTAATGCGTTTGCCTTTTGAAAGTGAAGGTGCGCGTGAATTGAACAAAGAAATCTTTGAAACAATTTATTTTGCTGCAATGACTGCTTCTCATGACCTTGCAGTTAAAAACGGCCCTTACCAAACATTTAAAGGATCTCCTTTATCTGAAGGTAAATTCCAATTCGATCTTTGGAATGTGAAACCAGATAGTGGAAGATGGGATTGGGAAACTTTGCGCGAAAAAGTGGTTAAAGATGGTGTTTACAATTCATTGCTGGTTGCGCCAATGCCTACAGCTTCTACTTCGCAGATTTTGGGTAACAATGAGTGTTTTGAACCATATACTTCTAATATCTATACCAGAAGGGTATTGAGCGGTGAGTTTATTGTTGTTAATAAACACTTATTAAAAGACCTTGTAGCTTTAGGTTTATGGACCCCAGCTATGAAAGACAGAATTATTTTAGCTAACGGTTCTATTCAGGACATTGCTGAGATTCCTGACTATATTAAAGAATTGTACAAAACAGTTTGGGAAATAAAAATGCGTAGCATTATTGATATGGCTGCCGACAGAGGTGCTTACATTTGCCAGTCTCAATCTCTAAACTTATTCATTAATGCACCAAATACTTCTAAATTAACTTCAATGCATTTCTATGCTTGGAAAAAAGGATTGAAAACTGGTATGTATTATCTACGTACTCAAGCAGCCTCTCAAGCTGTTAAATTTACAGTAGAGAACCAGGCAGGTAAAAACATGGAGCCTGTAATTCCTGAGCATATTGAACAAAGTGCCGAAGAGATTGTTGAAGGACCGGTTTGTTCAATGGAAGAAGGATGCATCAGCTGTTCAGGTTAATAATAATTTAATAATTAATATATTTAAAGAGCAGGTACCAATACCTGCTCTTTTTTTGTGCTTCCTCATCCTGAATTTAACCATGCAGGAATCTAGTTGGAGATGCAAACAGATAAGACTCACCTCAGACTCAAGTCAGACTCTTCTTAGACTTGGTTAGACTATTGTCTAACAAAATTCTTTTTTCATTCTTAATATAATTTGCAACGAGGTTTATGTTTAATATTCTATTTGTCATTTTTAACAGGCAATCAGGAGCCATTAGTTTCTGATCTTGTATCTTTGTGGTTAATGGCTAAACACGAAATCATACCCTGCGAACGTTGTGGTACACCAATAGAGTGTAAAGCTAACTCGTACACTAAATGCCAGTGTAGTGTTGTACAGCTGGACTTAAATGAGGTACAGTACATTAGCGAATTACACGATGGTTGTTTATGCGCTAAATGTCTTTTTGAGCTTCAGCAGGAGTACAGGGATGCCGTTGCTTCATAAGTATAGCTGGTTTTGAGCCTCCTATCTTTTATTTTTTTTGGCTAACTTTGCGTCAAATTATTTGTTAACAAAGAATGGCAAAAGTACAAGTTGGATTGGTGCAGATGAGCTGTACCAGTAATAAACAAGAAAATTTAGATAAAGCAATTTTAAAAATCAGGGAAGCAGCAGCAAAAGGTGCACAAATTGTGTGTTTGCAAGAACTTTTTACTTCCCTTTACTTTTGTGATGTTGAAGATTATGACAACTTCAACTTGGCTGAGGCTATTCCCGGTCCTTCCACAGATGCTTTACAAGTCATTGCTAAAGAATTGGGCGTAGTGATTATTGCTTCTTTATTCGAGAAGCGTACAGCGGGCCTGTATCACAATACAACAGCTGTTTTAGATGCTGATGGAACTTATCTTGGCAAGTACCGTAAAATGCATATTCCTGATGATCCTGCTTTTTATGAGAAGTTTTACTTCACTCCGGGTGATTTAGGTTATAAGGTTTTTCAAACCAAATTTGCTAAAATCGGTATCTTAATCTGCTGGGATCAGTGGTATCCTGAAGCGTCACGTATTACTGCTTTGATGGGTGCAGAGATTATGTTTTATCCAACAGCTATAGGTTGGGCTACAGATCAGGATGAGGAAACAAATAAGGATCAATATAATGCATGGCAGACTATTCAGCGTTCTCACGCTGTTGCCAATGGAGTACCTGTGGTGAGTGTAAACCGTGTTGGACTTGAACAAGATGGAGCCATGAAGTTCTGGGGTGGAAGTTTTGCAACAAATGCTCAGGGTAAATTGCTTTATTTGGGTTCACATGATAATGAAGAAACTAAAGTAGTAGAATTAGATTTATCTGAGTCTGATTTCTTTCGTAAACATTGGCCCTTCTTAAGAGATCGTAGAATAGATTCTTATCAGCCAATTACTAAAAGATTTATTGACGAAGATTAAGATTTAAAAATGTCATCATTTAACGAAGTAATATTTAACAGCAGTCCGAAAAAATTAGGCTTTAGCTTTCCTGCTGAATGGGAAAAACATGATGCAACATGGTTAAGTTGGCCCCATAAGGAAGAATCATGGCCAGGTAAGATTGAAACTATATATGAACCTTATTGCCAGTTTATTAAAATCGTGGCAACAGGTGAAAAAGTTAGGATTAATATTAACAATGAGGAGACTAAAGCTTTTGCTATTTCTGAATTGGAAAAGGTGGGGGCTGATTTAACTCAGATAGAGTTTTATTTTAATCCAAGCAATGATGCCTGGTGCAGAGATCATGGACCGGCTTTTTTATTAAATAAGCCAACCGGGAAAAAAGCAATTGTGGATTGGGGATATAATGCGTGGGGGGGCAAATATCCTCCGTATGATCTTGATGACGTAATCCCAACCAAAATAGCTGAACATTTTAATTTATCTGTTTATCATCCTGATATTGTGATGGAGGGCGGATCTGTTGAATTTAATGGGGCAGGAACAATACTTACAACAACGGCTTGTTTATTAAATGAAAACAGAAATCCTCATTTAAATAAGGAGCAGATTGAAGAGTACCTAAAAGAATTTTATGGCGCTGAACAGGTGTTGTGGTTAGGAGATGGAATAGTTGGGGATGATACAGATGGCCATATTGACGACATTACCCGTTTTGTTAACGAGGACACCGTTTTAACAGTTGTGGAAAGTAATCCTCTGGATGAAAATTATCTGCTGTTACAGGAGAACCTGGAGACTTTAAAGACTTTACGATTATTAAACGGGAAACCTTTGAATATTGTGAAATTGCCAATGCCTTCGCCGGTAATACACGAGGATACCAGGTTACCTGCATCATATGCAAATTTTTATATTGCAAATGCTGCGGTAATTGTGCCCACTTTTAGAGATGTGAATGATGAAAAAGCTTTAGAAATTATACGAGGCGTTTTTCCGGATAGAAAAGTTGTAGGAATTGACTCTACAGATATTATTTGGGGATTAGGAAGTTTTCATTGCCTTAGTCAACAAGAACCGGCAATCTAATCGCTTTTTATAATTGATATAATTAATTGAATATAACCAAACAAGAAATACAGATGAAGTTATTAGAAGGAAAAACAGCACTTGTTACAGGTGCATCTAAAGGAATTGGCCGCAAAATAGCGGAAAAGTTTGCAGAGCATGGAGCTAATGTGGCTTTTACTTATTTATCATCAGTAGAAAAGGGTGAGGCTTTAGAACAAGAGTTGCAAAGTTTTGGTACAAAGGTAAAAGGATATCGCTCTGATGCTTCTAAATTTGATGAAGCAGAGAAGCTGATCAATGATATTGTAGCTGATTTTGGTGCATTAGACATTGTAGTAAATAATGCAGGTATAACGAAAGATGGTTTATTGATGCGAATGAGTGAGGAGAACTGGGATGAAGTAATTAATGTAAACTTGAAATCTGTATTTAATGTGTCTAAGGCGGCTTCTAAGGTGATGATGAAAGCACGCAAGGGATCTATCATTAACATGAGTTCTGTAGTAGGTGTTCAAGGAAATGCCGGGCAAGCTAATTATGCTGCGTCTAAAGCAGGTATAATTGGATTCTCTAAATCGCTGGCTAAGGAATTAGGGTCACGTAATATCCGCACCAATGTTATTGCTCCTGGCTTTATCCGTACTGAAATGACAGACGTGTTAGATCCTAAAGTAGTACAGGGTTGGGAAGAAGGTATTCCTTTGAAAAGAGCAGGTGAGACTGAAGATGTAGCGAATGCATGCGTATTTCTTGCATCTGATATGAGTTCTTATGTTACCGGACAGGTATTGTCAGTTTGCGGCGGAATGCTGTAAGCTTAAAATAAAAATCTACAAGGGGTGTCGGAATTGATTTCTGGCACCCCTTTTTATTTAAATTGATAGGCATTAGTAAGCTCTATCACCTGTGGCACTCGCCTGTATTTTTCAAAATAATTATACCCTTGCTGAAGGTTTATCCAGAAAGCTTTGTGTTGTGGAAATTGTGCCAGGTATTTATTAAGATTAGTATCAGTTATTTTAAACGGATAGATGTGAACCGGGATTTGATTTTGTCCTCCATTTCGTGCCTCAGTGGCTAGCACATAAACCTCTTTTATCTTGTCGTCTGTTATAGGAATACATCCAACAGTTTCACATTTTCCATGAATGTAAATGTCGCTGCCCGGTTTTTCATTCGCACTTCTTAGCAAATCAATACTGTTAGGGTAATTTATTCCTAAAGACAAGTGGAAATTGCTTAGAGGATTAAACGCGGTGATGTAATAGAACCCCTCGGGGATTTGCAGATCTCCCTCCTTTAATTTAGGACCCAGAACACCTGAGTGCTGACAAAAGGGGTATACTTTGAACAACTTGTATTGTTTTTGGTTATTCTCTTTTAACCAAATCTCTAACTTTCTTTCAGCTTTATAAGCGGCTATATATAAACTGAACTTTCCGGTTATTTGATCTTTTTTAAGCTCTTTTTGCAGGCTATTCCACTTCTCACCATAGGCTTGTTTCACGCGCTCAAATGTTAATTGCTGTGCTTTGAAATTAGATTGGGCCAGTACGGATGTAGACATAATCATTAGAAGAATAATGTAAAAATAGCTTTTCATTGTAAGGCGTTAGTTTTACTATGAACAAACTTATATAAAATTGTGCGAGCATTTTAAAATTTAGCATCTTTACCCAAATACGTATGAACGATTCTTTTAGCTTATACATTTTATTGGCTTTACTGGGATGCTTGCTTGCAGGTATTCTTTTCGCCTGGTTATTGTACCGTAAAACGGAACATTTAGATAAACGGCTGCGTTATGGATTGTTCGTTATACGCACCGTTGCAGTAACGGTAATAACTGCATTGCTATTCTTTCCTTTGGTAAGAAGCGTCTCGTATAATCTCGAAAAACCTGTTATTGTTATTGGGCAGGATAATTCTCTGTCGGTTGGAGCTATTGAACCTAATGGCTTTAATAAGCAACAGTATGAGAAGGACATGCAGGCCTTAGCCGATAAGCTGTCGGAAAAGTATGAAGTTAAAGTCTATAATTTCAGTGACAGCGTGAAATCCGGCTATGATTTCAAAAATAAGGGGCAGGTAAGTAACGCTTCGAAGTTCATCAATCAGTTAAACGATGAATTATTAAATCGGAATGTGGGGTCAGTTATTTTGGCCTCAGATGGTATTTTTAATCGCGGGGGAAGCCCACTTTATGATTTAAACAAACTTAAAGCTCCGGTTTATACCATTGCATTGGGGGATACGATTCCGAAAAAGGATTTAATGATTTCGAACGTAAATCACAACAGCCTGGTTTATCTTGATAATGAATTTACGCTTGAGGTTCAGGTACAAGCCTTTGAAAGTAAGGGTGAAATATCGAGGGTTTTAGTTATGGAGGGAGGAAAAAAGATTTACGATGAGCAGATTCAGATTAATTCAAATGCATTTGTAAAGAATATTCCTATTAAGTTAAAGGCTTCGAGGTTAGGACTTCAAAAATATACCATTCAACTCAGCCCGTTAAAAAATGAGATATCAGAACGTAACAACGCACAAAGTATTTTTATTGAGGTAATTGATGCAAGGCAAAAAATATTGATTGCCTCTGCTGGCCCGCACCCCGACATTGCAGCATTAAAACAGGCCATTTCCATAAACAAACATTATGATTTGAAAATTGCTTTGGGAGACGACCTGAATGTGATTAATCCAAAGGACTATAGTTTAATTATTCTGTACCAGTTTCCGGCTCTTCAAAATGACGGTGGTACATTTATTAATAAGGTTCAGCAAAGTAATGTGCCGTTGTGGTACATTTTGGGCGCTCAAAGTAATTTGTACGCGTTTAATAAGATGCAAAGTGCTGTAAATTTTAATGGAAGCAATAATACTTTGCAAGAGGCTTTTGCTGTTGCTAATACTGGATTTACTGCCTTTGAAATGAGCGCGGCATTCGATAAACAAATTGAAGGATTTGATCCTCTTCAAGCTCCTTTTGGGGAGGTAAGAATAAACGGAACGGCATTAGTGGCTTTAAAACAGCGAATAGGCAAGATCAAGACTGAATCGCCACAATTGTTTTTTATGAACGCCGAGGGGAAAAAAGCAGGTTATTTAATAGGAGAAGGCATATGGCGTTGGAGGTTGGGAGAGGCTCAAAATGATCAGAAGTCAAATGCTTTTAATACTTTAATTTCAAATGCTGTCCAATATGTTTCTGCAAAGGACGATAAGCGTAAGTTTAAAGTTTACACTGCCAAGAACACTTTTGATGAAAATGAAAATGTGCCGATTAATGCAGTTCTTTATAATGATAGTTATGTTTCGGTAAATACACCGGATGTGAGTATTCAAATAAAGAATGAAGAGGGGAAGGTCTATAATTTTCTATTCTCCAGAACAGAAACAGCCTATCAGCTTGATGCAGGGATGTTGCCTGCAGGAAATTATACTTATACAGCCACAACTAACCTTGGAGGTAAAAAACACACTGCGCAAGGAGTTTTTTATGTAAATACACTTGTTGCAGAATATCAGCTAACTATCGCAAATCATCAGCTGCTTAATACAATGGCTATGCAAACGGGCGGTAAGATGTATATGCCGCAGAACTTATCGCAGATTTTAAAAGATATTGAAGCCAATGAACAGGTAAAAACCCTGAGTTACGAAGACCGTAAATATGAGGAATTGATTAACTTTAAGTGGGTGTTTGCGTTGATAGTTATGTTGCTAACCCTGGAGTGGTTTTTAAGAAAAAGAAACGGAGAAATTTAAGCGCAAAGTATGCAAATAAATACCATGGATGCCATTGAGATCTTGGGGACTATCTCTTTTGCGATATCTGGCTCTTTTGCAGCCATGCAAAGAAGATTAGATCCTTTCGGGGTACTGATCATCGCTTTTGTAACATCTATTGGTGGAGGAACCGTGCGCGATTTGTTGCTAGGGGATACTCCTGTTGCATGGATGAGGGATGTAAATTATTGCTTGTTGATCTTGCTGACCTCAATTGCTACAATCTTTTTTAAAACACATATCAAGAAATTTAAAGTAACTCTTTTTTTGTTCGATTCTTTAGGGCTTGGTCTTTTTACAATGCTGGGTATTCAGAAAGGAATTATTTTTGGTTTAAGTCCGGGTATTTGTATCGCCCTTGGTACCATTACAGGATGCTTTGGAGGTATAATAAGAGATACGCTATTAAATACCATCCCTGTAATATTCAGAAAAGAAGTTTATGCCACCGCCTGCATTATGGGAGGAATATTATATTTTACTCTTCTATATTTTAACTTGAAAGAAGACCTGGCAAAGGTTACCGTAATTGCGTTTATTTTTACAATAAGAATAGTAGTGGTAAGATATAAAGTTACGTTGCCTAAATTCGGCTATTAGTCTTTTGGGGCTTCATTGATGATCACAAAAACGTCTTCATTATCTTTTTTCATAAAGTACTTTTCGCGGGCAAATTTCTCTGCTGTATTTAGATCTGTATTTAATTCGTTAAGATCTTTCTTGACCTTAGCAATTTCCTTTACATAGAAATCCTTTTCCTCCTGAAGCTTGCTTACTTGCGATCTGTATTCGTATTGTGCTATTACATCGTTTTTATCGAAAAATAACATCCATACAACGAATGCAGCTACGCTCAGGAAGTATTTGTTACGTAAAAGTTCTAGAAAACGATTCATATGGACAAATATATAAAATAACACCCGAAGATTTAAAACCTTTGCCTTTTATTCAAATGGGTATTATCCACTTATTAACATGTTGGTTTTAGCTGGTCGTAATTTATGTGTTTCAATAGTAAGGTATTAAATAAAAGATCAGATATTGTATGGAGGTTAATTAATATATGTATGAAAGTAATTCTCTGCTCGTTATTGGTGTTTTGCATTTTTTGTGGCTTTATCGTTGAACACGGGAAAGCGGATAGAAAACCTAGGATCATCTTCGACACAGATATGGGGCCAGATTTTGATGATGTAGGCGCAATAACAGTTTTGCACGCATTGGCTGCTAAAGGCGAATGTGAGATACTTGCTACAGTATCCAGTGATAGCCATGTTTCTGTTGCACCGACTATAGAAATTTTTAATCAATATTTTGGCAAACCCAATATTCCGATAGGCATAGCATCTGCAAAAGCCCCGGGCTTCATAGCCCATAATAATTGGAATGATTCGTTGGTTTTACATTTTCTTAAGAAAAAGCCCACTGAATATCCCAATGCTTTAGAAGTTTATCGAAAAGTATTGGCCAGGCAGGAAGACAATAGCGTAACGATAGTTACAGTTGGCTTTACTTCTAATATAGCAGAGCTTCTCAACTCAAAGCCCGATAAATTTTCCAACCTTTCGGGAATGGACCTAGTTAAAAAGAAAGTGAAAAATTGGGTCGCGATGGCTGGAATTATACCAAATGGGGTTGAATTTAATGTAAATGAACATAAGGAAGCTGCTTATGAAGCTTTTAGTAGATGGCCGAAACCGATATTGCTGAGTGGTTTTGAAATTGGAGATAAGATACTTACAGGTGGAAAAGTGGCAAAGCAAAATATTAGTAAAAATCCTGCCGCATGGGCATATCAATACAACTTAGCAACTTATGATAAAAATCTACTAAGCAATAGGCCTTCTTGGGATCAAACAGCAATTTTATGTGCAGTCAGAAATCCAGAAAAATATTTTTATGTAAACGGTCCAGGAAAGTTTATCGTAAATAAAGATGGATCTAATCGATGGGATGCGGATATTAATGCCGGACATTATTTTCTAGCTCATAAATATCCTTATGAAAAGATTTCTACAATAATTGAAGATTTAATGCTGTATGAGCCTGGTAATTGATATTAACAAACAACCCCAATACTTCTGGGTAATGGGGTTGTTTGTTATTGAAATTTTATCTTAAAGTATATATATAAAATATTTATTTCTTTAGGAATTTGAAATCTTTACCAATAAAACGTGCTGCAGCACCTAATTCTTCTTCAATACGTAACAATTGATTGTATTTTGCAATCCTGTCTGAACGAGAAGCTGAACCTGTTTTAATCTGACCACAGTTTAATGCAACTGCAAGATCTGCAATGGTAGTATCTTCAGTTTCACCACTTCTATGACTCATTACTGAGGTATAGCCATTAGTTTGAGCTAAAGAAACAGCATTGATGGTTTCAGTTAATGAACCAATCTGATTTACTTTCACTAAGATTGAATTAGCCGTTTTTTTGTCGATTCCCGATTGCAAGCGAGTTACATTTGTAACAAACAAATCATCACCTACAAGCTGAACTCTATCGCCAATTTTATCAGTTAACATTTTCCAGCCATCCCAATCGTTTTCATCCATTCCATCTTCAATAGAGATAATTGGATATTTTTCGGTTAAAGATGCAAGATAATCAGCTTGCTCAGCACTTGTGCGGATAGCTCCTTTATCACCTTCAAATTTAGTGTAGTCGTATTTACCATCTTTATAGAACTCAGAAGCAGCACAGTCAAATGCTAAAAAGATTTGCTCACCAGCTTTGTAACCTGCTTTTTCAATAGCTTTAATAATGGTTTCAACGGCATCTTCAGTACCATCAAAAGTTGGAGCAAATCCACCTTCGTCACCTACAGCTGTTGAAAGACCTCTGTCATGCAAAATAGCTTTTAAGTTGTGAAATACTTCTGTTCCCCATCTTAACGCTTCAGAGAATGAAGATGCGCCAACAGGCATGATCATAAATTCCTGAAAAGCGATAGGAGCATCAGAGTGAGAACCACCGTTTACGATGTTCATCATCGGGATAGGCAGAATGTTAGCATTAACACCTCCAATATAACGGTATAAAGGCTGACGACTTTCTTGAGCTGCAGCTTTAGCAACCGCTAAAGAAACACCTAAAATAGCATTAGCACCAAGATTTCCTTTGTTTTCTGTTCCATCAAGCTTGATCATTAAGCTATCGATAGCATTTTGTTCAAATACGTCAATACCTTTTAATTCATCAGCAATTTTATCATTCACATTGGCAACGGCCTTTAAAACACCTTTACCTAAGTAAACTTTTTTATCACCATCTCTTAACTCCACAGCTTCGTGCATACCAGTAGAAGCTCCTGATGGTACTGCCGCACGACCAAGGATACCATTTTCTGTAATTACATCTACTTCGATCGTAGGATTGCCGCGGGAGTCAAGTATTTGCCGCGCATGAACATCAATTATTAAACTCATTTTTATTGGTTTTTATTTGTAAATAACCCTTAGTGTAAAATTTACAATTACTAAGGCGATATCCAAAGTTAAAAATTAAACGCAAAAAAGTCGTAATTAATTTAATTACGACTTTTTCATTGGTGAATATTTAATTGTTTTGCTGTTATTGTATTGTTTTTTAGTCAGTTAAGTTTATGTAGTTTCGCTCTTAGCCGCAAAGATAGCTTTATAAACTATTCCGGCTAAAATGGCACCAACTATAGGTGCAACCCAAAATAACCAAAGCTGACTTAGTGCTTCACCGCCAACAAAAAGCGCCTGGCTTGTACTTCTTGCAGGATTAACTGAAGTATTGGTTACAGGTATGCTGATCAGGTGTATTAATGTTAGCCCAAGGCCAATCGCTAATCCGGCAAATCCTTTGGGAGCTCTGTCATCTGTTGCACCTAATATAATGATTAAAAAAATGAAGGTCATTACCACTTCGGTAACCAACGCTGCTGTCATACTATATTTTCCGGGTGATAAATCTCCATAGCCATTGGAAGCAAATCCACCAATAGGATTGCCATTTCCAGTAGCGATAACGTATAACACACCCGCAGCCACAATACCGCCAAGAACCTGTGAAATAATGTAGGGCACCAAATCCTTTCCATCAAAGCGTCCGCCGATCCATAAACCAATTGAAACTGCCGGGTTTAGATGTGCCCCGGAAATATGACCAAGAGCATAAGCAATAGTTACTACTGTTAGTCCGAAGGCGAGTGCTACCCCTGCAAAGCCAATGCCTGCACCTGGATAATTACAGGCTAAAACGGCGCTACCGCAACCGCCAAGTACGAGCCAAAATGTACCGATAAATTCTGCTGCTAGTTTTTTCATACGAGTTTAATTTAGTTTAGTGGTAATGAAGGTTTGGTTTTCTTACTACCTGGTTAATAAATTAATAGAAGAATGTTTGTTTTTATAATGAAATTTAAAAACAATTATTCAATTTTCCTAGGAAAAAGTACAGATTGTCAGAGGATTACTCCCACTTAAACACCTTAACAGCAACGGCATATACGCCGATGCCCCAAATTATCATAATAAGAATCTGATGTTTTACATCCCATAAGCCAGCTCCCTCAAAAGCTACCTTTCTCATGGCATCATTAAGGTAAGTTAAAGGTAATGCACGACTTATTGGTTGAAGCCATGATGGAAATGCATCTATAGAAAAGAAAGTGCCTGACAGCAGAAATTGAGGCAATGTTATAATATTTGAAATCGGGGGTATAGTACTTTCGCTTTTTGCTATTCCGGAAACTACAAAACCAAAGCCCATAAAAACGATGAGGCCCATAATTGCAAGTAAAAGCATATTCAACACCGTGATGATACCGTGAATTAAGGTGAAATGGAAAAAGAAATGGCCAATAAGTATAATAAATACTGCACCACAAAGCGCAAAACCTATTCTTGCAATACCTTCGCCAAATACAATACTTGCCCTGCTAACCGGTGTTGCAAAGAAGCGTTTAATAACTAAGGTTTGTCTTAAACTGAAAAATACAAATGCTGTTCCAAATACACCTGTGCTTAATAAAGAAAAGCCAAGTTGTCCGGGCAGGATAAAATCAATGGTGCGGTAAATTCTACCCTGAACAGTACTTTCATTTAATTGCGCAATGGTAGGTTTTACATCTTTTGAATTTAAAGTATACATCAGGTTGTTTAACACCGATTTAAGTATAGTTCCTTTGTCTAAAGAAGCAGATGTGTATTGAACATTGGCAAGGTAAGCCGGTGTATTATCCTCAGTGTTTTTTTGAACGTTAATAACAGCGTCTATATTTCCTTTCTCAAGTCCTGTTTTTAATTCCGCAGGATCTTTATCCTTTATGATATGAACAACACTGATTTGTTCCAGTGCTTTAATAATAGGATTTTGTAAATCCGATCCTGACGCAATGGCTAAGTCAACCTTAACACCTCCGCGTCCTAAAAAGCCGAAAACAAGAATGAAGATTAGTGGAAAAGCAAGTGTAAAAACAACTGCTGAAGGGCTGCGCATAATAGAACGGAAACTTGCTTTTGCAAGGGCCAGCGTAGCTTTAGTATTATTGTAAGGTTTGCTCATGTTCTTTATTAATTATCCTCGCGCCATTCTTTGCCTGTCAGGTTTATGAAAACGTCCTCGAGGTTGGCCTTTTTAACTTCTTTAGTACGTTCAAAACCACTATTGATCAGATTGTCTATCAGATTATCAGGCGTATCTAAAGCGATGATCTCTCCACGTTCAACAAAAGCAACACGATCACAAAGTTGTTCTGCTTCGTCCATATAGTGTGTGGTGATCACTACTGTTGTTCCGTTATTTCTTATATCAATAATTAAATCCCATAAATTTCGGCGTGCCTGAGGATCTAATCCGGTAGTAGGTTCATCAAGGAAAATAATTTTAGGAGAGTTAATAAGTGTTGTGGCTATAGAAAAACGCTGTTTCTGTCCGCCTGACAGCGCTTTATATTTAGCTTTTGCTTTGTCCTGAAGATTTACCTTTTCAAGCATTTCCATCGGTTTGATGTCTACGCCATACAGACCAGAAAACAATTCCATTAACTCAACCAGATTTAGGTTTGGGTAATAACCGGCTGCCTGTAATTGTACGCCTATAATCCTTTTAATTTTGTTGGCATCTTTGTCTACAGAATAGCCATCAACAATAATCTCTCCTGAAGTTTTTTCGCGAAGGGTCTCGATAATTTCAAGTGTGGTGGTTTTTCCTGCCCCATTTGGCCCTAAAAGACCAAATATTTCATTTTCATAAACTTCAAAGCTAATGCCTTGCACAGCAGTGAAATCGTCATACTTTTTTACCAGTTCTTTTACACTGATAATGGCATTTGTTTTATCCATGTTATAAATGTAAGAAGGTTTAGAGGAATAGAAAACGCTATTCTGCTAAACCTTCTAAAATGTCGGTAAAATGATAATTTTGAACCGGTGAATATTACCAGGCCAATTCGTTCTTAATCATACTTATAAAGTCGTCGAAAAGGTAACGTGAATCATGTGGGCCTGGAGATGATTCAGGGTGGTATTGAACTGAAAATGCTTTTTTGCCTTTCATACGGATACCTTCTATAGACTGATCATTTAAATTAATGTGGGTAATCTCTACCTTTTCTGATTTTCTAACATCTTCAGGGATAACTCCAAAACCATGGTTTTGTGAAGTTACTTCGCAATGATTTTTAATGATATTTTTAACTGGATGATTTAAGCCCCTGTGGCCGTTGAACATTTTCATGGTGCCAATTCCATTTGCTTCTGCAAGTAATTGATGCCCTAAGCATATTCCAAAAAGAGGTTTGTCAGCAGCTAATATTTTTGTAACAGTTTCAATAGCATACGGCATTGCCGAAGGATCACCAGGTCCATTAGAAATAAAATAACCATCAGCACCCCATTTGTCCATTTCCTCGAAAGTAGTTTTAGCAGGGAAAACCTGAACATAAATATCCCTGTCGTCGAAGTTGCGTAAAATGTTTTTCTTGATACCCAAATCTAATGCTGCTATTTTATAGGTAGCATCAGGTGAACCATAGAAATAAGGTGTTTTGGTAGAAACTTTAGAAGATAATTCTAAACCATCCATAGATGGTACCTCGGCTAATTTGCTTTTTAATTCTTCAAGGTCAGTGATTTCTGAAGAAATAATTGCATTCATTGCTCCTTTATTTCTGATGTGACGAACCAAAGCGCGTGTATCGATATCAGAAATGCCTACAATATTTTCATTCTGAAAATAATCCTGTATAGACTCAGAAGCTTCTTTACGGCTAAAACCAATGTTATAATTTTTACAAACTAAACCGGCAATTTTTATACTTTCTGATTCAGTTTCGTCTTTGTGGATACCATAATTTCCAATATGTGCATTGGTGGTTACCATAATCTGGGCGAAATAAGAAGGATCCGTAAAAATTTCCTGATATCCTGTCATACCTGTATTAAAACAGATCTCGCCTGTTGTTGTGCCTATTTTTCCAGCGGCTTTACCGTGGTAAACTGTGCCATCAGCCAGTAACAAGATTGCAGGTAACTTGGTGTAATTAGTCATGGTATTTATTAAGAGAAATTATTGGGATAAAAAAAGGAAAAAATGATGGCTCTAGCGCGGCTTTGATGCCGTTTTTGTAGTTAACAAATGTGCTGTTAAGTGACCCCTTCATTTCGGGATACAAAGATACGTTTTTGAGGATTTAAATCAAGATTTTTTTTTAGATTGTTTCGAATGGCATTTGGCAATTATAAATCGCTCTAAGTTTATATAGCACTATATAAACTTAGACAGGCATTAACAAAATGTCACAAAAACGATAAAACTGTCTTTATTTCGAATGTAAAAACTAATTTTGTCGCTACAAAACTATAGAACTATGTCTGTAAACAAAGAGGTTAAACGCATAACCACACATATACTTCAGGAGATGAAGGCTAGTGGAGAGAAAATAGCCATGTTAACCGCTTACGATTATTCGATGGCCACTATTCTTGATGATGCTGGTTTGGATGTATTATTAGTTGGGGACTCTGCATCTAATGTAATGGCTGGACATGAAACCACCTTACCTATCACACTTGATCAGATGATTTATCATGCTCAAGGTGTAGTTAGAGGAGCAAAACGAGCTTTCGTTGTAGTCGATCTGCCTTTTGGTAGCTATCAGGGAAATTCTAAAGAAGCACTTAATTCTGCTATCAGGATCATGAAAGAATCTGGGGCACACGGCGTAAAGCTTGAAGGTGGAACAGAAGTAGCAGAGTCAATATCGCGCATCATTACGGCCGGAATTCCTGTTATGGGGCACCTTGGATTAACACCTCAGTCTATTTATAAGTTCGGAACTTATACTGTAAGAGCAAAAGATGAAGATGAAGCAGAGAAGTTAAAAACTGATGCAATTGCGCTTCAGGAGGCTGGTTGTTTTGCTATTGTGCTTGAAAAAATACCAGCAAAATTAGCTAAAGTAGTTTCTGAAAGTTTACAAATTCCTACTATAGGTATTGGCGCGGGCCCTGATTGCGATGGTCAGGTCTTGGTTGTTAATGATATGATTGGTTTAACAAAAGGTTTTAAACCTCGCTTCTTGCGTCAATATGTAAATCTGTATGATGGTATATTGGGAGCTGCACAGTCGTACATTAAAGATGTGAAAGCAAAGGATTTCCCGAACGAAAAAGAGCAGTATTAATGCCGGTAACTGATAAAGATGTGCTTTACGAGGACAATCACCTTATAGCGGTACTGAAACGCGCAGGTGATATTGTGCAGATTGATGAAACTGGAGATGAGCCTCTTGATGAGCAGGTTAAAAAATATCTTGCTAAAAAGTATAATAAACCTAATAGTGCTTTTTTGGGTGTTGTGCACCGTTTAGACAGGCCCGTTAGTGGAGTAATACTTTTTGCTAAAACAAGCAAGGCATTAGAGCGGATGAATGCAGTATTCAAAAATCGCGAAGTAAAAAAAACGTATTGGGCCATTGTTAGGAATAAGCCTGCTAAAGCTTCAGGTACACTTGTTCATTGGTTAGTAAAAAACCCTCAAAAAAATATTGTTACTCCGCATAATGTTGAAGTTCCCGGAAGTCAGCGTTCGGAATTAAGTTATAGGTTAATAGGGGAACTTGGTGGTTATTACCTGATTGAAGTTGATCCGCTTACCGGGCGTTCTCATCAAATAAGAGTACAGCTATCTACTTTAGGATGTCCTATTGTTGGTGATAACAAATATGGTTATCCCAGAGGAAGCAGAAAGGGTAGTATCTGCTTACATGCGCGTAGATTGCAATTTATTCATCCAGTAAAAAAAGAGCCTGTAAATATTTTTGCTAAGCTACCTGTTGATGGTTTTTGGGAACGCTTTGAAAATTTTTAACCTATTTACAATCTGTTAAAGAAAATACCATTGCGTCTCCAAATTTTAATTTTGATCTGTCTTTAAATACAGTTTTGCCGTTTTTCTCTTCTACTTCGCCAAAGCCCTCATATAGTTTTCTGTCTCTTTTTAAAAATACAACTTCTCTGGTTGAGCGCATCCCTTCCGAATCGAAATTGTATTCTGCTAGAATTGTGTCGCCTTTAACCTCTCCTGAAATGGTCCCCTTGTTACTATCTTTTTCAAATAGACTATAACTCAAATCACCGGTCAATTCGTCATTTTCTGTGTTTATTTTAAGTTTGGCAGTATCTCTGTTTTTAGTGTAGATATAGCACTCAGATATTTTTTCCTGAACAGGTACAGATGGTGTTAGAGAAGTGTCCATGGATGTTACTGAAGTACTGTCGACACTTTTATCATCAGTATTGCTGCTATTACAAGCGGAGGCAAGTAGTGCAATGCCTGTTAAAAGTAGAAGTGATTTTTTCATAATGATATTGGTTGGAATTATTTATCTACAATAGCCTTGCCAAAAGCCAATACGGCTGAGCATTTAGTTTATTCGGGAGAGTTATTGTTTTATCGTCGTCCGTATATTTATGATAGTAAAATCATTTATAAATCAAACTACAGTATGGATCAATTATCCCGCCGTCAATGGCTAGGAAGAGTTTCTGTGCCCGCACTTACGGTAGCCGGAGCTTCGTTAATTAGTGCAAAGATACCCCAGGCAGAAAGCAGAACGGATGTTTACAATATCAGAGATTTTGGAGCTAAAGGAGACGGCAAGGTGCTCGATACAAATGCTATTCAGAATGCTATAAATACTTGTAGTGATAATAAAGGGGGTGTGGTGATGATCCCTGCCGGCGTATTTCTGTCGGGAACTCTGGAGCTTAAATCTAATGTAACTTTGCACCTTTCTACAGAAGCAAAACTTTTGGGAAGTCCTAAAAGAGAGGATTATACAGCAGGAAAAGGAATTCCCGAAGGAAATGGGAATATTGTATTCTTATATGCCGTAAATGCTGAAAGACTTAGTATAGAAGGCAAGGGGACTATAGATGGAAATGGTCTCGCATTTTATACAGGAAAGGGCGACAATACCGGGCCTGGACAAAACGGAGTAAACGGCAATTTTGATCGGCCTCATCTCTTAATATTTTACCAGTGTACTAACTTGCGGATGGATGATGTTTTTATGGCTGCAAGCGCATATCATTGCGTGCGATTATTGAAGTGCAAACATGCGTATATTGATGGTGTACGGATTTACAACCGGGTAAATAAAAATAATGATGGCTTTCATTTCAATAGCTGTCAATATGTTCATTTGATTAACAGTGATGTTCAATGCCAGGACGATGCCTGTGCCTTATTTGGTAGCAATAAGTTCGTTACAGTAACTAATTGTAGTTTCAGTACACGATGGTCAATATTTCGTTTTGGGGGTGGTGAATCACAAAATATTGCTATTACTAACTGCCTTATTTATGATACTTATGGTTGTGCAATAAAGATCAGTGCCGGTGCTGCAGGTATACAGAACTTTAGCTTCTCAAATATAGTTATGGAAAATGTAACCGGTCCAATCGGTATTGGCTTCAGCGGGGTAAATAGTAATAAAAATGCAGAAAATAATCAACTTGCCGGGAAACCCTATCTCCGAAATATTTCATTTAATAACATAAGGGCTAATGTTGTAGCATTGCCAGTTCCTCATCCTGACATTCATTTTGATTTACATACATGGGAGGGTGAAAAAAACTCATGCATTACCTTGAATGCAATGGGCGAATATTATATTGAAGACATCAGTTTTACCGATGTTCATATAAAGTATGCGGGTGGGGGAACTGCAGAACAGGCAGAAAAGCGAGACGTGCCCAATATTGCAGCTGAATATTTTGGTGTATGGGACAAAACACCAGGTGGGCCGCCAGCTTATGGTTTATATGCCCGAAACGTAAAAGGCTTAAGCTTGCATAATGTGCGGTTTGAGTTTGAGAAGAATGACCTTCGGCCTGCTGTAGTTTTTGATAATGTTCAGGATGTTTCTATAAATGGCTTAAGTTTGCAAGGAAGTTTAGATGCTCCTTCATTGCTTCGGATCACAAATTCCAAAGATATATTGCTTACAGGTGTCCGTGTTTTAACCCCCTGTAAAGTATTGCTTAGTTTGGAAGGGACAGGTAACGAGTTCGTTAATATAGATGGGGGCGAATTAAGAAAAGCCAAACAGCAGGTAGTTTACCTTAACGGGGCAAATGAGAAGTCGGTTAAAGTTAGGCTATAAAAGGTTTGCGGGAATAAGTTGGTACTACATATTAAGCAAGAATCAGATTTTATTGTATAAACAAATGAATACTTTTGAGATATGAATAAACAAGTCATATCTATTGAAGTCCCTAGGAATTTTGATTTCGAAGAGTGTTTGTGGTTTTTGGATAGAAACTTTGACGATTGCATGCACAAAGTAGATGCAGATCAGGTTATAAAGGTTATTGAAATTGAGGGTCGCCAGTTATTGGTTAGCGTAGCCTTTTATGAAGGTAAATTACTGATCGAAGTACTTGTAGGAGATCTGGAAGAAAACGGTGTAAAAAAGCTCAAACAATTTGTATCTGATTGGTTTGACCTTGAAAAAGATATGGAATCCTTTTATCGATTAGTAAAAAATGATGAAAGGCTAGCTTATATGGTAACAGCATATAGCGGGTTAAGATTAATAGGTATTCCTAATTTATTTGAAGCTATTTGTTGGGCAATAATAGGGCAGCAGATCAATCTCACTTTTGCATATAGATTAAAAAGACGACTGGTAGAAAAGTACGGAACTTATATTCCTTTTAATGGTGTCAATTATTATGTGTTTCCAGATTGCAAGGTCCTTGCGGAACTTTTTATAGATGGTTTGAGAGAAATGCAATTCTCAAGAAGTAAAGCCGAATACCTGATTATTATTGCTAAGGCATTTGCCAGTGGAGAAATGAGCAAAGATAATTTACTTGCTTTGCCGGACCTTAACGCAAGACAAAAAGCATTGAATAGTATAAAGGGCATAGGTGTGTGGACTGCCAACTATGCCCTTATGAAATCTTTAAAGGAACATTCATGTGTTCCTTATGGCGATGCAGGGCTTTTAAATTCTTTGTTAAACCATAATATCATTACAGATAAAAAACAGCATGAGGAAATTCAGGCATTTTTTAGAAATTATCCTGGATGGGAGAGTTATCTGGTGTTTTATCTTTGGAGAAGTCTTGCAAATAAAGAATAAGGTCTTTTATTCTTGAGAATTTGTTTTTGCAGCCTCCCATCCTATTATTGCTGTTTTACGGGAACTACCCCAATGATACTGCCCAAATTCTCCTGTGGATTTAATGACTCTGTGGCATGGAATCAAAAAAGCAACGGGATTGTTCCCAATAGCTGAGCCCACTGCTCTATTGGCTTTTGGATTGTTAATTGCAGATGCGATGGTAGCATAGGTAGATAAATCTCCCATAGGAACCTTTAACAAGGTTTCCCATACTTTTATTTGAAAAGGGGTGCCCTTTAAATGAAGTTTAATTTCATTTAGTCTGCTCCAGTCCTGAGTAAAGATGTAAAGTGCATTCTGCTGTATCATATCCAATAGCTGACAATACTTAGCATTAGGGAATGTGCTTTTTAACATTGTTAATGCCTCTATCTGGTCATCAGCAAAAGCCATATAGCAAATTCCTTTTTTTGTTGATGCGACTATTAGAGATCCGAAAGGGCTTTCTGCATAGCTATAGTTTATGGTAAGCTGTTCCCCTCCATTTTTAAATTCACCCGGAGTCATTCCTTCTATATTTATGAAGAGATCGTGCAGACGACTGGTGCCTGATAATCCTGTCTCATAGGCTGCATCAAATAAGGTTGTTTCTTTATCTTTAAGGATGCTTTTTGCGTATTCAATAGAAAGGTACTGCAGGAATTTCTTTGGAGTAACGCCTGCCCATTCTTTAAACATCCGTTGAAAATGAAATGGACTCAGGTTAATATGCTCAGCAACTTGATCTAGCGAAGGTTGTTGTTTAAAATTTAATTTTAAATATGCTATCGCCTCGGCAATTCTGTTGTAATCAATTTGGCTTAATGTTTCCATGATCTTTAATTTAATATAACAAAATTACGCTGATAAGCCAGACAATAAAACCCGAAACTTGCTAATCATTAAATTATGGTGGCCCGCTGTAACTGGCAACAACACGCTTTGTGTTAGGTACTGGATGTCCGGCTTTAGAGTGCCGATTGTTCGGCAAAAGTACCTGTTTTGCGAAGTAAAGTCGAAGCATCGTCGAACAAGCATCGATCTAGCACGGATCCTGGTATTTGGAATTTACAATTATTACCGTACCTTTGTACTGTAATAATTTTAGTTACAGAATGAATAACTCGAGATTTGCTATTTCTTTACATATACTTACTTTACTTGAAAGGGCTAAGGGTGAACTGTTGTCATCAGAATTTATGGCTGGAAGTATAAATATAAATCCAGTATTGGTAAGAAAGGAATTAAGTAATTTAAGGAATCATGGATTTGTTGATAGTAAAGAGGGAAAAAATGGGGGGAGTTATTTAAGTAAATCTGCAAAAGAGATTAATCTGGCAGATATTTATAAGGCAGTAAAACAGAATAATTTGCTAGGTATTTCAAAGAATACACCTAATCCGCAATGTTCTGTAGGTAAACAAATGAATACACATTTGAATAACTTGTATAATTCGACAGAGCAGGCATTAGTAAAAGAACTTTCGTCTCAAACACTTGCGGATTTCAGCAATCATTTTGATTGATTTTTTTATATATAACTGTAATGAAAAATGTTACAATAACATTTAAAAATAAATAAGGATATGAAAACAGCATTAATTGGCGCAAGTGGTTTCGTAGGAACCGCCATTTTAGAAGAATTACTTAATCGTGGGCATGAGGTTACAGCTATTGTACGCAGTCCTGAAAAGATTAAAATTGACAACAATAATTTGTTTGTTAAAGGTGTTGATGTAAATGATACATTGGCTTTAATAGAAACATTAAAAGGAAGTGATGCAGTAATCAGTGCATACAATAGCGGATGGACAAACCCGAATCTGTACCACGACTTTATAGCAGGTTCCGAGGCCATTCAAAAAGCTGTTAAAGCATCTGGAGTGGATCGCCTAATTGTTGTTGGAGGTGCAGGTAGCTTGGAAATTGATGGTAAACAATTAGTTGACGGACCTGATTTTCCTGCGGATTATAAAGCCGGTGCTACTGCAGCCAGAGATTATTTAACTTCACTTAAACAAGAGGAAGATTTGCAATGGAGTTTCTTTAGCCCGGCTATTGAAATGCACCCCGGCATTACAACCGGTCGAACTGGTAAATATCGTTTAGGAACAAATAGCCCTGTGTTTAATGAAGATGGTAGAAGTACTTTGTCGGTTCAGGATTTGGCAATGGCAATTGTTGATGAACTAGAAAATAACAAACATCCTCGTCAGCGTTTTACAGCTGGCTACTAATTTAAAACTATAAGGTGCGTTTTTTTGCTCACCTTATAGTTTATAAGATGTATTGATATTAGATAATTACTAGTAAATGGCTAGATATAATCTTACTTTTGCGCCATATTTTAAAGAGCAATGCCGAGAAAGAGAATCAGGAAGCACTATCGTAGGGCAAGGTATGTATTATATCGTGAAACTTTAATTGATGCTAAAGAGCACATTTTAACTTTTATTGGGTCATTTATTGGGATAGGCTTAATAGGATTGTTAAATAGCAAGTATCTGGTGGCCAATGATAATTTGTATCTGATAGGTTCTTTTGGCGCGTCTTCAGTATTAATTTATGGCATTATTAATAGTCCCCTGGCACAACCAAGAAATTTAATAGGCGGTCATTTGATTTCGGCAATAATTGGCGTAACCATTGCTAAATTTTTTCCTGGCGAGAGTTGGCTGGCTTGTGCCTTAGCTGTATCGATATCTATAGTTGCAATGCAAATCACCAAAACATTACATCCTCCTGGTGGAGCAACAGCATTAATAGCCGTAATTGGCAGCGAAAAAATTAAGGCCTTAGGTTATATGTACGTATTATCTCCAGTATTATCGGGGATAATGATTCTATTTTTAGTAGCGTTGATATTTAATAATTTAAGACATAGAAGATATCCTATTCAGAGCATATTTAAAAAATAAGCTAATTAAATACAGACCGTTGTTCCAGTTTCTTTAGCGTTTCTGATGCTTCATCTGGTTTATTAGTCCCAATTAATAGTCTGGATCCATTTTTTAAAACCAGTTGTATGCCTTTGTTTCCAGAAACGTTAAACGCCATTCCTTTGGTTAGGAAACCAAATCTAAATCCCCAGCCACCATATTCGGTAATAGGATCATATTGCCTCACAGAAAATCTTTGAATATTATCCCAGGAATATTTTTTCAAAGTTAAATGGAAGGGGAAAAAACGTACATAAATGCCATCTTTTTTAATATAGGTTTCGAGTTTTAATGTTAAAACTGCAAGTGTAAACAATAGCATTAAGCCAGAGGCTATTAGCAACTGCATGTTACTCATAGAGTTGTCATCAAATGATTTTCTTTGAAAAACCTGATAAAAAACGCCGTAAAAGAATATTGAGTTAGCTCCAATAAGGATTGCCCAAATCCATTTTTGCCCAAATCGCTGTTTTTCTGAAAATAGAGTTTCGTTGTTAGGATTCATGTTTCATATTGTCTAACAACAAATTACAAACATTTAATTTAAAATGAAAGATGAGGAAAAAATAGTTGTTAACTAGTTATAAACATATTAACAACCCGCCATACAAGTTCCTTGTTGCTGCGACATTAAAATACCGCCCACCGAGAGCATTCAGGTCATTGCCTAAGCTGTATTTTTCGTTTAATATGTTATCTGCTCCTATGTAGATTTCAAAGGGAACATTTCCTATGTATAAGTTCTTTTTCCCAATTTTAGCTTGTACCAGGTGATATTTCCTTGCGTAAACTGTATTTGCATCATTAAGTGGGATACTAGAAGTATAGTTATGCTGTAAAAATACAGAAAAGCTCTTAGGCAATTGTAAATCGGTGCTACTAACAATTGTTGTTTTAGGAACTCCGGTAAGGTGATTTCCAGAGAAATTATTGGTCTTGTCCAGGTACTGATCAAATTTAAAATGACTAAGTGTATATGAATTTTTTAACTGCAGACCTTTAACAAAATGTATATTATTGAGAGGAATAATCCAGAAAGCTAAAGAACTTTCGAGACCCCATTGTTTTGTGCCTCCTGCATTTATAAAATACTCTGCTTCTTTTTCATTGACTAAAACAGTGCGTCTAACAATTGCATTTTTAAGATTGTAATAAAATCCGGTTACATCAACAAATAGCCTTTTGTTCACACCTTCATATCTTACTCCAGTCTCATAATTCCAGCCATATTCAGGTTGTAAATCAACATTAATTACATTGTTTGATGCCCTTACTTCGGCAAGACTTGGGGGAGAATATCCTTTGCTCACGGAGGTTCTTAACGACAATTGATCATCTATTTTATAGGACAAAGCTACCCTTGGCATGAACTGGATATCAAACCTGTTCGTTTTTTTAGGAATGGCAACTGGAGCAATGCTCTTGTAGTTGTATCCATAGAGATTGGCACTTGCAGATAATTCAATGAACAGTTTTTGAAGAAGATCGATACTTAAATGGGCGAATGCGAAGTTGGAATTTGCGTTTAGTTTATCCGATGCCTGAACAGCACCCCGCTGACCGTAATTATTATCATAGTTATCAAAATCGGTACCAGTTTTCATACTTTCCAGCCCCAGGTTAAACTTCCATTCTACATGAGATGTGTTTCTAGTGTATTCCAGATAAGAGCGGAGCCCCAGAGTAAATTCTTTCCGTTTTTCATAGTTGGTTATAAAGGGGTTCTTAAAATCTGTATAAGATGAGAATACGGAGATAACATGTTTGAAATTACCGTTTATTATCCAATTGTTGGAGATGCCGCCATATAAGGTTTTGCTATAGATACCCGCTTTTTGATCTATTGCACTTTTGATCTGTCCTGCAGCCGGACGAGATAATTTTGGATTTTGTTGATATTGAGCCTCAGTTAATCCACCAGGAGTATTATAGTGTAGATCGGAATAGAATAACAATGCTTTTAAGTTCGCGTTTTTTGTATAATCCCACTTTTGCAGCGCCTGAAAATACTTGCGGTCCATATTGCTGTGATCGCGATAGCCATCGCTTCGCTGATAAGCTTGTGTAATGCTTAATTTATACTTTCCCGATTGATGTTGTAATAATGCATTTTGATGAAAAGCTCCAAATGATCCACTCTCCAGTTTTAACGCAACAGAAGTGCTGTCCGTTGGTACGTTAGTGCCTTGGGGTTGTATCAAGATGACGCCACCAGAGTTAGCCCCATAGATACTGCTCTGTGGGCCTTTTAAAATTTGAAGTTGTGATGCGCCTGCGACATCGAGAGCATTCAGATAACTATTACCCCCTGCATCAGTTAAAGGGAAGTCGTCCATGTAAATTTTAATATTCCTTATTCCAAAAGGCGATCTTAGTAAGCTGCCTCTTATAGATAACCGGTAGCTTCCAGGAGAACGTTCTTCCATTCTAACCCCCGGAATTGTACTTACAGCTGAGACAAATGAGTTGCCGGATTGTTTATTAAGGGTTCCACTATCAATAAGGCCAATTGTACCTGTAGATCTGATTAAAGATTGGTTGGAAAAATAAGGTCTTATGGTGACCTCATTTAATCTTCTGATAGAATCCTGTTGTGCCTGAGCAAAGCTTGTAACTCCTATGAGGGCAAATAGTCCTGTTAAAAATGTTTTCATTCTTTAACAAAGCTAAAATTTACCAGCTAATAATTACCATCATCTATTGGCTATTTACTGTTTAATATATTCAGTTAAACACCATGAAATTCATCTGTTTATTATATCTTTAGGCGATTTTAATAGAAAGCACGTTTATCATAAACAATACTGCTTTATTTTTTTTATTCATATAATCGTATTTATAAAAATATGTCAAATACATCAAAAATTATCTATACCAAAACAGATGAAGCGCCAATGTTGGCAACCTATTCATTATTACCAATTGTACAAGCTTTTACAGCCTCGGCAGGTATTGATGTAGAAACCAGAGATATTTCTTTGGCCGGAAGAATTTTGGCAAACTTTCCTGAATTTTTAAAGGAAGACCAAAAAGTTGGAGATGCGTTGACAGAATTAGGCCAGCTAGCAACCACACCAGAGGCAAATATTATCAAATTGCCTAATATTTCGGCTTCTATTCCACAATTGGTTGGTGCGATTACCGAATTACAATCGCAAGGATTTGCTATCCCTAATTATCCTGATAATGCGCAAACAGAGGAAGAAAAAGCAATCAAAGCAAAATATGCAAAAGTCTTAGGTTCAGCAGTTAACCCAGTTTTACGTGAGGGTAACTCTGACCGTAGAGCACCAAAAGCGGTTAAGAATTACGCAAAGGCTAATCCGCATTCAATGGGAGCGTGGTCTGCAGATTCGAAAACCCAAGTTGTAAGCATGAGTGAAGGTGATTTTTATGGATCTGAGAAATCAGTTACTTTAACAGAAGCTTCTCAATTTAAGATAGAATTTGTAGACACTAATGGATCTGTTACTGAACTAAAGGGCTTATCGCCATTAAAAGCCGGTGAGGTTATCGATAGTTCTGCAATGAGTCTTTCTGCATTAAAATCTTTCGTGGCTAAAGCTATAGAAGAGGCAAAGGCAGCGGGAGTTCTACTTTCGGCGCATTTAAAAGCCACGATGATGAAGGTTTCTGACCCAATCATTTTTGGAGCTATAGTTGAAGTTTACTTTGCAGATGTGTTTGCTAAATATGCAGATTTATTTAAAGAATTAAATGTAGATACCCGCAATGGTTTAGGAGATGTTTATGCTAAAATTGCAGGGAACCCTAAACAGGCAGAAGTTGAGGCTGCAATTGCCCAGGCAATTGAAAATGGTCCGGCAATAGCCATGGTAAATTCAGATAAAGGAATTACCAACCTTCATGTGCCATCTGATGTAATTGTTGATGCTTCTATGCCTGCTATGATCCGTACTTCAGGACAGATGTGGAATAAAGATAACAAGCAACAAGATACGATTGCTATCATTCCAGATCGTTGCTATGCTGGTGTTTATACGGCTACTATTGATGATTGCAAAGCTCATGGTGCTTTTGATGTTACTACAATGGGTTCTGTGCCAAATGTAGGTTTAATGGCACAAAAGGCAGAGGAATATGGTTCTCATGATAAAACTTTCCAGGCAACTGCTAACGGGACAATCCGGGTAACAGATGCCAGCGGTAAAGTTTTCTTTGATCAAAAAGTTGAAAAAGGAGATATCTTTAGGATGTGTCAAACCAAAGATGCACCAATTCAGGACTGGGTAAAACTTGCTGTAAACAGATCTCGTTTATCGGCTACGCCGGCAGTTTTCTGGTTAGATGAGAACAGGGCGCATGACAGAGAGATCATTACAAAAGTAACTAAGTACTTATTGGATCATGATACGACTGGTTTAGACATCCGTATTTTATCACCAATTGAAGCAACTAAGTTTACGCTAGACAGAATTCGTAAAGGAGAAGACACCATTTCGGTAACCGGTAATGTCCTGCGTGATTATTTAACTGATTTATTCCCGATTTTGGAATTAGGTACATCGGCAAAAATGCTTTCTATAGTGCCATTAATGAACGGAGGAGGTTTATTCGAAACCGGAGCAGGTGGCTCGGCGCCAAAACATATTGAGCAGTTCATTCATGAAGGTTATTTGCGTTGGGATTCATTAGGAGAGTTTTTAGCATTAGCTGTTTCCCTTGAGCATTTAGGGCAAACTCAAAATAATCCAAAAGCTTTGGTACTTGCTGAAACTTTGGATTTGGCAACTGAGAAATTCCTTGCTAATGATAAATCTCCGGCCCGTAAAGTAGGCCAGATAGACAATAGAGGTTCGCACTTCTATTTGGCTTTATATTGGGCAGAGGGTTTAGCTGCGCAAACTAAGGATGCAGAATTGCAGGCTAGATTTGCCCCATTAGCTAAGGCTTTAACTGAAAATGAAGCAAAGATTTCAGGAGAGTTGATAGGAGCGCAGGGTAAACCACAAAATATTGGAGGCTATTATCATCCTAATGACGATTTAGCTTTTACAGCAATGCGCCCAAGTGAAACATTCAATACTGCTTTGACAAATTTATAAGATAAAAAAAGTTTAAATAAGAAGCCCGCTTGCATTTGTAAGCGGGCTTCTTATTTAAATCCAAAACGGAAAACAATTCAGGATCTTTTTAGGTTTTATTTACACATCATATTCATAGAGACTATAATTGTTTATAAAAACAATTTTATCTAAGTTTATATATAAAATTTACTGTTATGAGCGCAGACCAAAACAATGTTCCCGGACCAAGAAAAGCACTCGACAAACTTCATCCAACCGAACTGGGAGAAACTAAAGATTTTAATAATTTATCATACGACAAGACCCGAAACAGCTTTGAATTTGATGTAAGGGGTGAAGATAGTGAGTATGATCACCCATTGCCATATGATACCTCTGCGCCAAATGGTGAGGATAGTATTTCTACATATGATGAAGCAAATCCATATAATGGTTCAGCGTATGATGAAGATCAACAAATTGGAGAAAACCTAGAAAGTGCTGCTATGCACATCGACACATTAGAAAGCCTTGAGCTTGAGCCAGAAGATCAGCTGCTGGCACGCACTCCCGAGGATGAACGGGATGATTTGGACGAAGAGGGGTATCCTGTTAATGACACGCCGCCAGGAAAGCCTCATTAAGAATTAACGTCGAGATTAAAGCGTTTACGCATTTCTTCCAGTTTAGGGTTCTTCTCAATCAGGTATTGGTATTTTTCAGTATTGGTATAAAGTCTGTTGACTACAGTTCTTGCTACCTGTTTAGCCTTAATGGTTAGGTTAAAGTTTTTCAGATTTGGCCTTAAGAAATTAAGGAAATCTATCATTTCTTCCTGTAATAAACCTTCCTGTAGTTTATGTTCTACGTGTACAGTAATTTCCTCAGGAGAATCAAGTATTGGAGCTGAACTGCTAAGCAGGGTGTATATGTTTATTTTGCCATCATCTTTTGCCTTATTTGCATATTGGGTCCATAATGCTGATAGCTGTTCATAGGTAAAAGCCTCTCTTGCATCTCCGCTAATGTATTTCGGCTCGTCGCCATCCTCGCCTTCCGCTACACGGCCAATGTCATTTAGTGATGGTATTAATGTCGCCACTTTTTTAACGTCGGCGAGAGGTTTCAGTGCAATCTTCGTGGCCGGTGGCGGGCTCGCTATCTTTGCTGCAGGAATTGATGGCAGGCTAGATGAATTCTGTTCAGCTACCTTATTTGGGGTCTCTGCTGAGACAGTGTTTGTAGGTGCAGACGAACTTACATTAGTTTTTTTTTTAATCTGATCTGTGTCAGTGGCGGAGTTGTTATTAGGCTGCTGGGCGAGTTGAAGTACCGAAGGGATGTGGCACATTTTTATTAAAGCCAGTTCTACCTGTAATCGCTGGTTTTTACTGTTTTTATAATTAAGATCACATTGATTGGCGAGATTTAGCGCAGTAAGTATAAATGAAACAGGTGTTTGCTGACTTTGTGAAATGTACTTCTGTTTAATATTTTCACTTACTTCTAAAAGCTTTGTGGTTTGAGGATCCTTAGCAACTAATAAATTACGTAGGTGACCTGCCAGCCCATTTATGAAATTATTGCCATCAAAACCATTATTTAAGATTTCGTCAAATAAGATTAATGCATTACTAACATCTGCACCGGTCAGGTTTTGAGTAAGCTTAAAATAATAATCGTAATCAAGGATATTCAGGTTGTCGATTACAGATTTGTAGGTTAAGTTTTTATTGGTATAACTCACAATCTGGTCGAACATAGAGAGTGCATCTCTTAATCCACCATCAGCTTTTTGGGCAATAATATGTAATCCATCGGCCTCAACTGAAATATTCTCACGTTGTGCAATCTTATTCAGATGGCTGGATATATCATCGACCTGAATCCTATTAAAGTCAAAAATCTGACATCTTGATAGGATAGTTGGCAGTATTTTATGCTTCTCTGTTGTGGCTAATATAAAAATAGCATAAGATGGTGGTTCTTCAAGCGTTTTCAGAAATGCATTAAATGCATTTGCAGATAGCATGTGTACCTCATCTATAATGTAAATTTTATATTTCCCGGCCTGTGGGGGAATGCGCACCTGCTCAATTAAACTGCGGATGTCGTCAACAGAGTTATTTGATGCAGCATCGAGCTCATGAAAATTAAATGAATGACCAGTTTGAAATGAAACACATGAATCACATGTTCCGCAGGCCTCCTGATCTTCAGTTAGATTAGTACAGTTTATAGTTTTAGCTAGAATACGGGCACAGGTAGTTTTACCTACACCTCTGGGGCCACAGAATAAAAATGCCTGGGCTAACTGATTGTTCTTAATGGCATTTTTTAGCGTGCCTGTAATATGGTGCTGTCCAACAACGGTTTCAAACGTTGCCGGGCGGTACTTACGGGCTGATACTATAAAATTTTCCATTCGCCAACGAAAATATGAATTTTTGTTGAGGTTGGAATGTGGTAATTTGGAAATGTTGAAAAATTGACTGTAAAAGTAGAGCGCTGCTTACTTGAAAACGGATTTCAGTTCTTTTCTGTATTCTGACGCACTTTTTCCTGTGAACTCTTTAAATAGCTTATTGAAATGGCTGAAGTTATTGAACCCGCTTTCGTAACTGATATTTGCAATACTGATCTGCTTCTCTGCTAAAAGCTTTGCGGCATGTACCACCCGATATTCATTTACGAATCTGGTAAAAGTTTTTTTTGTTATTTTCTTAAAGTACCTGCAAAAGGATGGGGTAGTCATGCTGGCCATCTCTGCTATAGCCGCGAGATTAATTTCTTCCTGAAAATGATCTTTAATGTAGTTAAAAATCATATTGATTCTGTCATTGTCCTGAACTTGCATTTCCATGGAGAAACCTGAGGCATTTAAAATTTTGTAGTCTTTAGCATTTTCCAGGTCCTTTAAAACGCTCAATAATGTTAGAAGTCTATCAAAAGGTTGTTGGTTATCCATACTTTCTATTCTCTTGCCAACTGTTTTTTTTGTTTCGGCTCCGAAAGCAATACCTCCCTTTGCTTTATTAAAGAGGTCTGAGATGTATTTTGTTTCCTGTAGTTTTAAAAAATCAATCCCCAGGAAGGTTGGTTTCATTTGAATAACCGTTTCATTCTTGTTGGCTGTATTACTGTCCGTGAAGCCACAATGGGGCAGGTTACTGCCGATTAGTATTAAATCCCCATCTGTATAATAAGAAAGGTGACTCCCGATTTGCCGTTTACCGGATCCCCCGTTTACAAAGACCATTTCTATTTCGGGGTGGTAATGCCATACATGTGCCTTATTGTTTAGGTTCTCTGCATATTTTGAATAGTAAAAGGAGCTTCCGAAAGAAGATTCAATGATTTCAAAGCCTGGTTTTGTGTTCCTCATTTTCTTTTTATTCGTTTTTTTAGTGAATAAAATATGATTTCTGAAGTTAATTTCAAATTGAAGGTTAATATAGCATAGATATATGGAAATATGCAATAAATTTTTGATTGAAAACAGCGGTAATTTTGGTTTATAAATTAATTGTTCAATTTAAATAGTTTTGATATGAAAAATTTTATAAAAATCAGTTTGATCGCAGTTTTATTAATTAATTCTGTTGGTTTGTATGCAAGTGAGGGTAATTTTTCGATTAAACTTAAGGATGTAAACGAAAAATCAGTCACTTTTTTTATTAATGAAACGCAGGTTGTTGAAGTATCTTTATATGATGCTAACAATGAGGTTGTATATGGGAAAAAGATAAATGCATTAAAAGGTTCTACAAAGACATATGATTTGAATTCGCTTCCAGACGGAAGCTATAGATTTCAGCTGAAAACAGAATCTAATACGGCGGAGTATAAGATACAGCTTAAGGACGGTAAGGCTTCTGTTTCAGACCCTTTAGTTGCTGATGTGGTTCGGCCAGTGTTAACGAAAGAAAACGGGATTATTACTTTAAATTTTGAAAATGCTCCAAAGGGGCCCCTAGAAATTCAAATTTTAGACCGATATAATGATGCTGTATATGAACGTGTGTTTGAGGGAGAGACAAAGTTTGTTAAGAGATTTGACGTTGCGCGCGGTCTGAAAGAGCTTACTTTTATCATTAGATCGGCAAACCAGGTTTTTACAAAAACAGTTCAAATGTACTAAGTAGGTACAATAATTTTTTTACAAAGGTTGTTCTTTTGGGGCAACCTTTTTTTATTTGTAACATCAGGAAGCTTTCGGCCTTGATATGAAGGATATAATCCTACATATCTATTAAAGGCTGCACACACGTTAATATTGTAACCTGGTGAATAAGCGGGACTGAATTAGTTGTTCAATAAACACTAAATCATTTGATTATTAGAAATTTATTGTTACTTTTGCATCCCGCATTAAGAGCGGATTAATTAAAAAACAAATAATAACAATGAATCAGTACGAAACTGTTATCGTTCTAACCCCGTTGTTGTCAGAAGAAATTGCGAAAGAGGCTATTGCCAAATATAGCAAGATCTTAGCTGATAGCGGAGCCGAAATTGTTCAAGAGGACAATTGGGGTTTGAGAAAATTAGCGTATCCGATTGAGAAAAAAGCAAGCGGATTCTTCCACCTTACAGAGTACAAATCTTCAGGTGAAGTAATTAGTAAATTGGAATTAGAACTAAAACGCGATGAGCGTGTTCTACGTTTCTTAACCATTAGATTAGACCGTCATGCGGTTGCATATAATGAAAAGAAACGCAGTGGTGCTTTTAACAAAAAACCTAAACAGGAGGCTGCAGTATAATGGCAAAGGATCAAATACAATATGTTACTGCTCCAAAAGTGGACGATAACAGGAAAAAATATTGCCGTTTCAGAAAAAACGGTATTAAATATATTGATTATAAAGACGCAAACTTTTTATTGAAGTTTATCAATGATCAAGGTAAAATTTTACCTCGCCGTTTAACCGGTACCTCATTGAAATTTCAACGTAAAGTGGCTCAAGCAGTAAAACGCGCTCGCCACATCGGTTTGTTGCCTTTCGTTGCTGACCAATTAAAATAGGAGCTGAGAGATGGAAATTATTTTAAAACAAGATATCAAATCCCTAGGGGAAAAAGATGATATCGTTTCTGTAAAGCCAGGATATGGCCGTAACTACCTGATCCCTCAAGGATTTGGACAGTTAGCTACTCCTTCAGCTAAGAAAGTATTAGCAGAAAACTTAAAGCAAGCTGCTTTTAAACAAGATAAAATTAAGAAAGATGCTGAAGGTATTGCTGAGCGTTTAACTGACGTTAAGTTATCTATCGGTGCTAAAGCTGGTGAAACAGGTAAGATTTTTGGTGCTGTAAACACTATCATGATTGCTGATGCATTAAAACAACAAGGTTTTGATGTTGACCGTCGCCGTATCACTTTCGAAACTGAACCTAAATTTGTTGGTGATTATATCGCTAACTTAAACTTACACAAAGAAGTGAAAGTTAAGGTTCCTTTCGCAGTTGTAGCTGAGTAATCATCTATCTTCTGATATTAAAAAGCGTCCTTATTTGGGACGCTTTTTTTTTGCATACAACCTTCCCCGAGGCTTTAAAATTATCGGCTTATGACTTACCTTTGGCCGATGGCAAAACGTAAACGAGCAACTAGTAGAAAAAACCCAAAATCTCCCTTATTTAAGAAAATTACAACCATTGTTACCAAATTATTCCTTTGGTTCTTAATGGTTACTGTGCTTTGGGTGCTGGTTTACAGATTTGTTAATCCTCCTATTACACTTTTAATGATCCAAAGAAATCTGGAGCGTAGTTCTGATGATAAACCATTTAAAATGGAGAAAAAATGGGTTGACTTTGAAGATATATCCGATAATATGAAACGAGCAGCTGTATCTGCAGAAGATCAGCTATTTCTTAAACACATTGGATTCGACTTAAAAGCTATTGAAAAAGCTTTTGCCTCAAATAAGAGTGGAAAAAAAATAAAAGGTGGAAGTACAATTTCTCAGCAAACTGCCAAAAACGTATTCTTATGGCCTGGTCGCTCATGGATTCGAAAGGGGTTTGAAGCTTATTTTACACTATTGATTGAAATGCTTTGGAGCAAGGAAAGAATATTGGAGGTGTATTTAAATGTAATTGAAATGGGAGATGGAATCTACGGAGCTGAGGCTGCAGCCCAATCTTACTTTAGTAAGTCCTGCACTAAATTAAGCAGGGCTCAGGCAGCACTAATCGCTGCTTGTTTCCCTAATCCAAGAAGGTGGACTCCTAAAAAAGCTACTCAATATATCAGACACAGACAATTTCTTATTTTGAAAAATATGAGAAGATTAGGCCCTTTGGATTTTTAATTTCCAGGTATTTCTCATAAAACCCCTATATTAAGCCTTGACTATGCTGTTCGAGGAAGACGTTAGAAGCTATTGGGATAAAATGCGCCTTGGTGATAAGCAAGCGCTATTTGAATTATACAATAACATGTATTTTCATTTGATCCGATTTGGATTAAAAATAAATGCTGACGATGAACTGGTGAAAGATTGTGTTAATCAGGTGTTTTTGAACTTGTGGGATAAAAGATCTCGTCTGAACGCTGTAGATAATGTGAAGTCATATCTGATGACTTCACTAAAAAGATGTATGCTTGATCAATTGGCATATACAGATAAAATGAATGCGGCAGTTAGCAGGATGGGGGCAGAAGAAGAGCGTGCTGAACTATCGTACGAGGAGATTATGATTGCTGTGCAGCAAGATGATGAGTTGAAGCACAAACTACAACTGGCAATTAAACAATTAACTCCACGACAAATGGAGTTGATTCAGTTGAAATTTTTCGAAGGTTTAACGTATGAACAAATAGCCGAACGTAGCTCTCAAACCGTGAAAACGGCTTATAATACAATTTACGATGCAATTAAGATGTTGAAGAAGCTCTTAAAGTAATTGTTTTAGAAAATATTACAGAATTTCTTAGGAAAAGGAGTCGTTTCTGCCGTCTGTATGGTAAATGTAAATACTATGGTAGGGATTAAGGATGATTTTTGTATTGAAGAGCTAATTTGCTGTGAATCCTTTCAGCAATATTGTCTTGGAACCAGCCTTGCCGATCAGATTTTATGGGATGAGTGGATTGAAAAGATTCCACATAGAAAAACTGATTTTGAAGAAGCAAAAAAAATAGTCAACATCTTAAATGTTAAACAAGGCAGTCGCTTAAGTCAGATTAAAGATTTAAAAGAGGGAATAAAATATCGTAATGCATTTGTTGAAAAAATTGAACTTGGCACTGAACCTAACCTTAATCATAAACGAGCATATCTAAAGTATACCATAGGGATAGCTGCGGCTATTGTAGCTGTCTTATTTTTATACTTTTATTCAAATCCATATTTAAAAGATAAAAATACTCCCAATATTTTTAAACATTACTCGTCAGGAATGGCTGTACGCAGAACCATCATACTAAGCGACGGTACTGTAATAACGCTGGCAAAAGAAAGCTCAATTCAGTTAGATGATGCATATGATACTGGAAAAAGAGAGTTGTGGCTTACCGGCGAAGCATTTTTTGATGTAAAACACGATACAGCCCATCCATTCATTGTTCATACTTCTTTTAACGATGTAAAAGTTCTGGGAACCACTTTCAATATAAAGGCTTATCCTAATTCAAAAACAACGGAGACATCATTAATACATGGAAGTGTTCGTATAGATTCTAAAAGTAATCCTGGCAATTTTGTGATTTTAAAACCCAATCAAAAAGTAGTAAGCAATAATCAATCGGAAACAAAAGATGAATCTGTTACTAAAGAGTATAAGGTTTCTGTATTGCAAACTGATTCTTTTTCCAAGAAACCCGAAGAAACTAAGTGGATAAGAAGCAGGCTAGATATTGATAACCTGCCATTGTCGGCCATTGCCCAGAAGCTACAGACCTGGTATGGCATAGAAGTTTTGATAGCTGATGAAGAGGTAAAGGATTACCGCTATTCAGGAACATTTGAAAATGAGACTATTGTTAAAACACTGGAAGCTTTACAACTATCTTATCCCTTTAAGTTTGAGATTGAAAATAATAAAATCACTATAAAAAAATAGCTATAATCAGGCTATCAAACAAATAAAAAAGAACCTAAACCAACAAATATGAGAAAACATGTACTTTTAGAACATTCCAGCAGTCATTCTTTAAGCGACAGGATATTATTGAGTATGAAAATTACAGGATTTATTTTGCTCGTTTTATGTATGCAGGTATCTGCTGCCGGGTTTGCACAGCAAAAGATTACAATTAATGCCAGGCAGCTAAGCATTAAAGAATTGCTTAAGGCAATTGAGAAACAAACAGAGTATCGTTTTGTATACAGCAACAACACAATTTCGAGTAGTAATAAGAATTCTCTTAATGTTCAGGATGTATCATTAGATGAAGCAATGAGCCAGATTTTAAAGGATACAAAACTTACCTATGTGTTAAAGGAAAGCAATCTGGTGGTAATTTATCCAACAGTACTGGCCAATAGAAAAGATATTGTTGTAACCGGAAAAGTTGTTGATGATACGGGGTTACCAATACCTGGTGTTTCGATTAAAGTTTCGGGCCTGGCAATAGCTGCTGTAACTGATGCTAATGGTGATTACAGTATACGTGTGCCCGATAATTCTTCTAATCTTGAGTTTTCATTTGTAGGTTACGCAAGGCAGCTTGTTAGCGTAGGGAATAGGAAAGTAATTAATATAACACTGAGAACTGATAGCCAGAATTTGCAGGAAATAACAGTTACAGGTTACACAAGTTATACAAAAGAACAATCTGCAAGTGCATCATCTGTGGTTTCAGGTAAGGATATGAGCCAGGTTCCCCTTTCAACTTTCGATCAGATTTTGCAAGGTAGGGTAGCTGGTTTACAAGTGTCTTCAGGATCTGGCCAGCCGGGTACTAGTGCTCAGGTTATTTTAAGAGGAATAGGAACAATAAACGGTAATACCTCTCCATTGTATGTTTTAGATGGAATACCTGTTGAGGATGCCTATTTTCAAACATTAAATCCGTCCGATTTTGAAAGTGTTACTGTTTTAAAAGATGCTACTTCAAAAGCGCAGTACGGTTCTAAAGGTGCTAATGGTGTAATTGTGATTACAACAAAAAAAGGTAAATCTGGAAAGGTCCAGTTCAATTATAAATCTCAATATGGTATTTCCAAGCTAACTTCGCCTAAGTTTAATATGATGAATACCGCACAAAGGCTACAGTTTGAAGAAGAAATAGGACTGGAAACAGGATCAGAAATTGGGCCGGGCTGGACATTCTCGAAAAAGAATCCAGAATATGCCAATATGAGCTCGACAGAACAAAACAGGGCGGATCTTATTTTAGATAGCATTGGAAAAATAAACACGGATTGGAAAGATATCTTCTTTAGAACCGGGAAGTTTACCGAACAACAGGTGGATGCAAGCGGGGGTAATGAAAATGTTAGGTTTTATAGCTCTTTAAATTATTATAAACAGGATGGGATTGCAGTTAGGTCTGGTATGGAACGTTATTCTTTAAGGAATAATGTAGATTTTAATGCAGGCGGATTCTCAGCTTCTATAAACACAAGTTTAGGTTATTCAGAATCGAGCTTTATTGAACGTGAAGGATCCAGTAGCGGAAGCAATCCATTGTCGGCAGTATATTATGCACTTCCATATGAATATCCTTATGCTTCTGATGGAACATTAGTGCATTATGGTAATTCAGATGATTATGAAATTTATGACCAACGTGAGGGAAGTAATGCTTTAGAAAGATTGTTAAATACCACTAATAAAACCAATCAGTACAAAACGATTTTAAGCGGATCATTAAACTATAAAATCACCGACGATTTGACTATTAAAACGCGATTGGGTGTAGATTTTAGGGAATCTACCGATGAGCGGTTTATTAGGCCTGATTCATACTCCGGATCAAACGAAAATGGAGAAAAAGGAAGTTTTGGCGAGAATTTACGACGTAACTTTTCAATGATCTCTACCTCAGGAATAACATATTCAAAGGTTATTGATAAACATAATTTTGAAGTAACCGGACTTTATGAGATTACAAAGCAGCATTTCAGAAGCTTTGGGTATACTGCTTATGGCATAGATCCAAGATTGCCTGAAACACCAGCGGGTGCAACTCCAGGTTCTGATGAAAACTCGTTTATTCCTGAATTTAATGGTGGAAGAACAAGAAATGCGCTAATCTCTTATATAGCACTTGGTCGTTATACTTTTGATGATCGGTATACATTTAACGCAAGTTACAGGTATGATGGATCTTCGACGTTGCCTGCGAAAAATAGATGGCATGGCTTTTACTCAGTAGGTTTTGCATGGAATGTTAAAAAAGAAAACTTCCTTGCCAATAGTGAGTTCATTAGCGATTTAAGATTCCGTGCCAGTTATGGTACTACTGCAAGTCCGTTCCCGGGTAATTTTACTTACCTGCCTACTTTTGCTACTACTTCTTATGGAGGTAATAGCGGAATTTATCCTTACGCTTATGGCAGTGCAAATTATGATTGGGAGTACGCGAAGGATTTGAATATCGGTTTTGATCTGGACGTATGGAATAACAGGGTACATTTGGTAACTGATATTTATAATAAGGAAACAGCGAATCTATTTTTAGACCTTCCGGTATCACTTACTTCCGGTGTCGGGGCATTACCATTAAATGCAGGTTCAATGCGTAACAGAGGTATAGAATCTGAACTTAGGGTAGATGTGATTAGAAATGAATCATTAAGATGGAATGTGGGGCTAAACTTTGCTTACAACAAAAATAAAATCACTTCACTGGCTGGTTCTGAGGGATTCGAGAAAAATACAACCGAGATTGTAAGAGAAGGATTACCTTATGGATCTCACTATGCACCTAAATGGGCAGGGGTAGATCCAAAAACGGGTGATCCATTATATTATAATCCAGATGGAACCAAAACCTCAGATTATAATTCTACAACAATGAGTGTGGCAGAATTTGGCAGTCTTTACCCACCTTTTACTGGAGGATTTAATACCTCTTTAACCTATAAGGGAATTAATTTAACAGCCCTGTTTAGTTTTGCAAATCATGTATATAGATATAATAATGAAGACTATTACAATGAAAATCCGAGTTTCGGAACAAGTGGACAATCGGTAAGAATGCTTTATAATAGATGGAAAAAAGAAGGTGATCAGGCACTTTTACCCAGGTATGATGCCAAAAGAAGCTATTCATCTAAGGACATCCAGGACGCCTCGTATATAAGACTTAGAAATGTGAATTTAAATTATTCACTGCCAAAAACATTATTGGCGGGTACTAAATTCATAAGTGGTGTAACTGTTTTCGCTCAGGCAAGTAATCTTGTTACCTGGACAAAGTGGAAAGGTTTTGATCCCGAGGATAATAATGGCGAAGCCATGTTTGATTATCCAAGTTCCAGAACATACACTTTTGGTTTAAATGTTAACTTCTAATTGTACAATCATGTTAAAATATTATAGCAATAAACTTTCTCTTTGTGCCATTTTTCTATTGGCCTTTTTAGCAGTTTCCTGTACCAAAGAACTGGATCTGAAACCATCTGATACAATTGATGATTCAAAAGCATTTCAATCTGTTTCAGATCTTAACGGGGGGCTAGTTGGCGCGTATGCTTCATTGGATGCCACAACAATAACCAATGTATCCCTTACTTCTGATGAATGTACCCTGCCAAGCGAAAATAGCACTGGTAGAGGGGTGTCTACCTATCGCTGGCAGTATGATGGAAGTAATGGTACCATTACTGCAGGCTGGGAAAGCAACTACATTTCTATAGACCGAGTGAACAGGGTGCTTACCTATGTAGATAAGGTAAAGTCAAAATCATCAGAAGAAGTACTTAAAAGTCAATACAAAGGAGAATTATTAGCGCTTAGAGCATATTGTCATTTTGAGTTACTAAGAAACTTTGCTTCTAAATATGAGGCTTCTGCAATGGGGGTGCCCTATATGGAGGTTTCAGAAGTTTCTAATCCATCCAGATTAACTTTTGGAGAAACGATAAATAAAATCAAATCTGATCTTTTAGCAGCAAAAGGACTAATCCCTTCAGATTTTGAAGACAATACAAGGATAACACTAAATGCAGTTTCTGCTATACAGGCAAGGGTTGCGTTGTATGAAAAGAATTGGGACGATGCTATTAAATACAGCTCTGAGGTAATCAATGCTGCACCTTTGGCAAGTATTGATGATTTTGGAGATATCTGGAAAGATGAAACTGAAGACGAGGTAATATGGAAATTGAAACGAGTGGCAGGAGATAGCCGTATTGGAGATTTCTATTATGATATCAAAAATATCGTTGTATATGCTCCCGCTTTTGAATTGATAAATACTTACGATAAGAATAATGACATAAGGTACTCTGCCTATGTGAAATTTGATGATACGCGTGGTGCTGGTAAGTCTAAATACAGCGTAAACAAATATCTTGAAGGAAGTTCCGGTTTGCCAAATCTTACTGATGTAAAACTTTACAGAACTGGCGAAATGTATCTGATTAGAGCTGAAGCTTATGCCGAAAAAAATAACATTCAGTTGTCGGCACAAGATTTGAATGCACTAAGGGAGGCCAGAATTAAGAATTATGCAGATGTTTCCTTTACAGATAAATCAACTTTGTTAACGGCCGTTGTTTTAGAAAGATACAAAGAACTTGCTTTTGAAGGTCATAGATTTTTTGACCTAAGAAGAAACAATTTACCAATAACTCGCGAGCCTGCGGATGCAATTAATGCTTTGGGTGCAATCAATTTAACCACTGCAAATAAAGAATATGCTTATCCTATTCCTAACGCAGAAATTAAAGCCAATTCTAACGTTAAACAGAACCCATTATATTAAACGGAATACTATGAACTATAAGCTTAATTATTACTTTTCTATTTTACTGCTGCTTGCATCTTTGAATTTACAGGCACAAAAGAAATATGTATTAGTTGTGCATGGGGGTGCCGGAACAATTCTAAAGAAGAGCATGACCCCGGAAAAGGAGGCTGCATATACTGCAGCATTAACAAAGGCTTTACAGCAGGGCTATGATGCTATTAAATCAGGTAAAACGAGTCTGGATGCAGTTGAAGCAGCAATACGTGTACTTGAAGATTCGCCACTCTTTAATGCCGGTAAGGGGGCAGTTTTTACGCACGATGGTAAAAATGAAATGGATGCTGCAATTATGGAAGGCAAAAGTTTAAAAGCAGGAGCCGTTGCGGGAGTAAGTGTAATCCGTAATCCAATTACCGCTGCAAGGGCGGTGATGGAAAAATCTGAACATGTAATGATGGTGAGCAGGGGAGCTGAGCAGTTTGCGAAGCAGTGCGGAGTTGAAATAGTTGATCCCAAATATTTTTATACAAAAGAACGTTGGGATGGGCTTCAGCAAGCTATAAAAGAAGATTCGGTAAGGGCCGTACTTGATCATGGTAATAAGAAATCCATGAAACTTGGAACTATAAATAGGGATTATAAGTTCGGTACGGTTGGAGCAGTGGCGCTTGACAAGATGGGCAATCTTGCTGCTGGAACCTCAACGGGTGGAATGACAAACAAGAAGTACGGCCGAGTTGGTGATTCTCCAATCATCGGTGCCGGAACTTATGCAAATAACCTAACTGCCGGAATCTCGTGCACTGGCTGGGGCGAGTTTTATATCAGAAGTGTTGTGGCATATGATGTTTCGGCTATGATGGAATACAAAAATCTTTCTGTTTCAGATGCTTCGAAAACGGCCCTGAACAAAATGGAAAAGCTTGGTGGAGATGGCGGACTGATAGCACTTGATAAAAATGGAAACGTAGCGATGCCATTTAATACAGAAGGAATGTATAGAGGCACAGTAACAGAAGAGGGTAAAATAGAAGTATTGATTTATAAATGATGATCTTAAATATATTACATAAATCTGGATTAAGGCAGATTCTTTTTTTTGCGCTTATAATGTTTGGCTATTCTTCAATTGCGCAGCAAAGGGCTTTGCCAAAGGGAAGTTTGTTTATTATTGGAGGAGGTTCCCGCTCTCCGGAATTGCTGCAGAAATTAATTAAAACTGCAAATCTGAGTTCAAAGGATTATATGATTGTTCTTCCTATGTCTAGCGGCGATCCTGTGGCTTCTTTTAATGCCATTAAGGAAGAACTCTCTTCTCAGGCCGAAAATAACATTGGTTATCTTAATTTTACTGCTGAAAGTGCTAATAATAAGCAATTACTGGATTCTTTGTCGGGAGCAAAACTAATCTTTATCACAGGTGGCGATCAAAGCCGTTTTATGAAGGTTGTGCTAAACACACCCATATATAAAGCCATTCATCAGGCCTATAACAAGGGCGCAACAGTAGCAGGAACAAGCGCAGGGGCTGCAGTGATGAGTAAGTATATGATCACTGGCAATCAGTTGGCAGGAGACACTATTTATAGGGAAACTTTTAATAAACTAGTTGATAAGAACATTGAATTTGAGCAGGGCTTGGGTCTGCTTAATTCAGTTATTATTGATCAGCATTTTATTAAAAGAAGCAGGTTTAACAGGCTTCTTTCTGCATTGGCAGCGCACCCTACTTTTGATTGTGTAGGTATCGATGAAGCGACGGCAATAATTGTAAAAGGGAAAAAGATTGAGGTTGCAGGAGATAGTCAGGTATTAAGAATAGCAAATCCTGAAAACTTAAAGATCACAAAAACAGGGCATATAAAAATGGAGAGCCTTCACTTTAATCTGTTTACAGAAGGCGATGTGTTTTATCTAAAATAATTGATATCGAATGTTGGTTACAATAAATGTGCAAACACTTTACTGTGCCAGCTTTGTTCAAATGGTATTTGCCATTTGGTTTCAAATTCCTGTAATGTTTGTACCATGTTATTAAAGACAATAGTTTGAGGTCCTATTGCTTTTATGTTTACCAATGTCTCAAAATCTTCCTTGTTGGTAACAATAACTTTGTCTTCTAACTTGTAGGCCATATTAAACCTGTCAAACAGATCTACGTTATATTCTTGTTCAATTTCCTTCATTATCCTAACGGATGAATCTATAGAGCAACCGGTAACTCCTGCAGAAGCTTCATCAACAAAAAACACAATAAAGAAATTATATAGTATTTGTGCCTTGGCATTTAGCTGATGGCCATGCGCTTTCCATTGTACAGTAAAATCATTTAATCTTTCCTGTATCGCCTGTACCTCGTCGTTTGTAAATGCGCGGTTACTCTGGTATATCCAAATTCTAGATTGTGGAGAAAAACTCATAGATCAAAAATACAAAAATATTTAACTTGATGATGTTAAATACTTAACGCCATGAAAAAGTTTACATTAAACTTGAAAATATGCCTCACATTAGCAATGTGCCTTCTTTTCATGGGGTTTTCTAAGCTTAAATTACTTGATGAACAAACTGATTATATCCAGCAATTGCTTGTGAGCCACTATAATGAGGAGCTCGAAACATCACAAATAAAGCATTACGAACTTAATGTTACTAACAGTGGCTTTTGCAGATACAAGCGATTTTTTAAGAGTGGTAAGATTGAATATTTCTCTTTCAATCTGGTGAAGTTCAAAGATCTTGATTATCAGGGAACAGATACAATCGGCGCCTTATATTTATACACCAGGGGTGATGATGTAATTGTGCAAACTTATAATGATACAAATGAAGAGGATGTTGATACAATGGCGAATTATATGTCTATTCCGGTAAAAAATATAAAAACTAATGATCTTACAGCGCTTTCAGAATATATTAGAAAGACGAATGCTCGCTTACTCGCTCAAAAATAGTATAAACCTCGGTTTCGACAAATCTAGAGGCTACAACAATTTCAACTTCTCCAGCATGCTGTCTGAACAAACTATGTGCTAACTCAGGATTGTTATTGTCTTTAGATAAGTGAGATAACAATAAATGGGTCATATATGATGGCCTGTGGTGTATAAAAAGGTCTAATGCCTGCTTGTTTGATAAGTGACCTTTACCTCCGCTGATGCGTTGTTTTAAGAAATACGGATATGCGCTTTTACTTAATAGGTCATCATCGTAGTTCGTTTCAAGAAATGCCGCGTGGCATTGTTTAAAATGAAAAATAAGCTGATCACAAGCCGCTCCGATATCTGTAAATACGCCAACCTTGGTGCTTCCACACGAAACCACGAAACTGTGTGGCTCAGATGCATCATGTATTTTAAGAAAACTCGTTACTTCTAAAGTTCCAACCGATATTGTTTGGGTGCTATATAATACTCTAATGAGGTCTTCACGGATATTGAATCTACAGCCATTTAAAGTTCCATTTGTTATGTATACCGGCAAATTGTATTTTGAAGAGAGGGTGGCAAGTCCGCGAACATGATCTGTATGCTCATGAGAAATGAAAATCGCTTTAACATTATGCATTGATAAGCCCAAGCGCAACATTCTCTTTTCGGTTTCTCTGCAGGAGATACCTGTATCTACAAGAATAGCTTCCTGGTCGTTTCCGATATAATAGCAATTTCCATTGCTTCCGGAATTTAAGGATGCAATATGTAACTTGTTACAAGCCATTCGCGCGAGCTGTAATTTCAGCAATATCCAATACTTGTACGTTTTTGTCCTGATCTTTCAGCTTCACACCATCACTTATCATTGTCATGCAAAAAGGGCAACCGGCAGCTATAATATTTGGCTGTGTTTCAAGGGCCTCTTCAATACGTTCAATGTTAATGTCTTTATTGCCTTTTTCAGGTTCTTTAAACATCTGGGCTCCTCCGGCACCACAGCATAATCCATTTGACTTGCAGCGTTTCATTTCTACCAGCTGCGCATCTAAAACTTCTAAAGCCTTACGCGGAGCCTCATAAACACCATTCCCACGACCTAAATAACATGGGTCGTGATAAGTTATCTTTTTACCTTTAAAGCTTTCTCCTCCTTCGGCCTTTAGCTTACCCTCGTCAATTAATTGTTGGATTAGCTGTGTATGGTGAATAACTTCGTAACTTCCCCCTAAACCCGGATACTCATTTTTAATGGTGTTAAAGCAATGAGGGCAGCCTGTCACTATTTTCTTTATGTTGTAGGCGTTAAGAACCTCAATATTGGTCATGGCTTGCATTTGAAACAAAAACTCATTTCCGGCTCGTTTTGCAGGGTCTCCTGTACAGCTTTCTTCTGTGCCTAATACAGCATACTTCATGCCTACATGATGGAGGATTTTACAGATGTCGCGAGTTGTTTTTTGTGCTCTTTCGTCATAACTGCCTGCGCAACCTACCCAGAATAATATCTCAGGCTCTTCGCCCTTGGCTATCATTTCTGCCATTGTAGGTACTTCAAAATTTAGTTGCTCGCTCATCTTTAAGCTATAATAGATTTAAATACTTTAATTAACTTTCTTTTGCCCAGTTAAACCTGTCGGCCGGAGAATACTTCCACGGAGCGCCATTGTTTTCAATATTACCAAGCATCGCATTAATACTTGCCGGCGATTGAGATTCTTCCATTACTGCATACCTTCTTAGTTCAGTAATAATTGCAAGAGGATCTATATTTATAGGGCAAGCCTCAGTACAGGCATTACAGCTTGTGCATGCCCATATTTCTTCTCTGCTGATGTAGTTATCAATCAAAGATTTGCCATCATCAAAACCATTACCCGTTTTATCGATGTTTTTTCCGACCTCTTCCATTCGGTCTCTGGTATCCATCATTATTTTGCGGGGCGAAAGCAGCTTGCCGGTAATGTTTGCAGGACAAACTGAGGTGCACCTTCCGCACTCAGTACAGGTGTAAGCATTCATTAGGTTTACCCATGTAAGGTCATTCACATCTTTAGCCCCAAAGCGCCCTGGTTCTGCTTCTTCTGGAGTAAATGATGAGTCAAGCATTGCCTTCACTTCATTTGTAACACTCTTCATGTTTGTAAACTCTCCCTTCGGCTCCAAATTGGAGAAATAAGTATTAGGGAATGCAAACAGGATATGGAAATGCTTAGAATAGGGCAGGTAATTTAAAAATATAAGTATCCCAATGATGTGAAACCACCAGCAACCCCTTTCAATGGCGACAAGGGCTGCTTCTGAATTTGGCAAAAGATTTTGTAGATGTTGGCTTACAGGAAAAGCTCCGGCGTTTGTATAATGTTGGGATCCGAGAACCTGAAGTTTTGCATCAGCAGCATTCATCAGTAAAAATGCTGTCATTAACAAAATCTCGGATATTAGAATGTAATTGGCATCTGATCTGGGCCATTTAGTCATTTCTACGCCACTAAAACGCTTAAGTTTAAGGATGTTTCTTCTTATTAAAAAGACGGCACAACCCACCCATACACCAAGGGCTAATATTTCAAATGAGCCTATTAGAAAATCATAAATAAAGCCTACTCCAGAAAATATTCTGTGAGAGCCGAATATTCCATCTATCAAAATTTCCAGAACTTCAATATTGATAATAACGAAGCCTAAGTAAACTATCAAATGCAGAAAAGCTGGGATTGGCCTGAAAAACATTTTTGTTTGGCCAAGCGCTACTTTAAGCATCGTCATAAACCTTTTTTGAGGCTGATCCGATCTGTCGGCGGACTTTCCCAATTGTATATTTCGGATAACTTTTTTGATATTATAGCTAAACAAGGCTATTGCGGCCAGTGTAATTGCTATAAATATGATTTGTGCCACCATTTGATTTTCTATTAGTGTTGCTAAGTTAAAAATAAATATGCCAAAATAAATTACTATGCATGCATAAATTTAGATTTTCTTGAATGCCTCAAGGTACTTTTTGATATAGTCTGATTTGTTTTTTGATTTGTATTGCATTATGTATCTGGGGTGTTCCAGTGCAATGATCTCTTTAAAGTACTTTTTGTAGTTGTTAAGTTTTCTTAAAAATGATTCGTTTTTTCCTGTTCCAAAACAAAAGCAGATATCAGTTTCGAAGCCAATGGCAATTTGTTTTTCCAGGTTTTCAATTATAAATGGATATGCCGCTTTTGAAAGTTCAGCACTATCGTAGTAATTGTAATTCACCTCCTTGCTTTTGGTGCTTTTAATGGTGAAGCCTAATGGGCAGACTGAATGAATGTAAAACTTACTGTAGAACTCTTGTATACCTCCATAAGCTGCAATCATTTCGTAAACATATTCTGATGAAGGCTCATGTGTCATCTGTCCCGGAAATGGAATATCGCATTTACCCACCATCCTTTTAGGGTCAGTAAATGATACACCCGTCATTGCCGAACCAAAGCGACCGGGATTGATGCCCAAAATGAGGTGTCTGGGTTCATTATCATTGTAGTATTTTTTGTAAAAAGCAGACGAGCAGATTAGCGCCAGCGGATTTTCCTTGTAAGGATTCATTATCCGGATGTCATCGGGCAGGGAACCATGAAAATCCAGTTGCTTATTAAATGCAATAATCCTATCGGCAAAGGTTGTCATGCTGGTAAAGATAAGAAGCGATGATTTAAAACTGCAAAATCTTAAGCGTTTAGCTCATAAAACCTGCTGTCTTTACTGTTTCCAATAAAGAAGCCTAATTTGTCTGGTTTGGTCTTGATCTTTAACGTTAATGAACGGATTTTTTTCTTGAATTCTGCCATTGCAATTTCCAGGTCCTGATCTTCAGGGATATTTATAAAGATGTTATCCCGATCGTCGGCTATCAGCCAACCTGGGTAGTTTTGCTTTAAAAGCAGGTCGATCCATTCTTTCTTATACGCATTCATAAATACAAAACTAGAGAATTACAGCAATTCACAAAAACTGTTGGATTATATTTTTCTATAATCCCTCCTTCTAGGGATAAATATATTCATGGAATGATAGAAAGTGTATTTAAAATGGATGGTGACGCATCCCGCCATCGACAACCGCAACTGTACCGGTTATGTATCGCGCTCGAGGAGATACTAAGAAAACAGCCATGTTGGCCATGTCCTGTGGCTCGCCGAAATCGCCAAGCGGAATCTCACGGTCGGCAAATTTCCTACGCTCATCGCCAGCAAAGAAGGGGCGAATATTTTCGGTATCTATGAGACCAGGCTGCAAGCAGTTTACTGTAATGCCATGACGGCCAACTTGCGCCGAGAGCTGTTTAGACCACACGACAATAGACGCTTTTGCAACAGCCGAGACATTAACTGCTCGTAATTCATAAGTACTTGCCAGGTTTAGGATAGACCCCTGTTTACGAGCAATAAAATGAGGTAGAAGCCATTGTGTTAATTGTCTGGGCCGATCAAAATCCAAGGTCATCGATTCTATCCAGATCTTTTCAGATCCTACCACATCAACGGGACGACTACGGCCGGCATTATTAATAAGAATATCAACGTGTCCTAAGAGTGATATGCCCTCAGCTCCAATCTTTTGAGGAGCTCCTGCTGCTAGAATATTCTGAACAAGAGTAATAGGTTCTACGCCTCCGGAAGTATTGATCTCTTCTTTGAGGCTATTAAGTAAATCTTCGTTTCTAGCTACGGCCAAGACTTTTACGCCTTCCAAAGCCAATTCTTTTGCGATTGCTCTGCCAATTCCCTGACTGGCACCTGTTATTATCGCGGTTTTTCCTTTTAAATATAAGTCCATAACTTTTCTTTCCTTGCAAAATTAGATAGCAGCGTCTATTTTTACAGCTTATGCAACCAATTGTACGGTGCTAACAAATATGTAAGTAATGGCAACAAGAAAGGAAAACTCGACTTATAGCAGCAATGAAAAATGGATTATTGAATGTGATTTGACATATGCTGTTAACAAGATTGGAGGGAGATGGAAAATTCTGATAATAAGTAAGCTGGAAAGCAAAGTTCATAGGTTTAGCGAATTAAAGAAAGAGCTCCCCTTTATTACAGAACGCATGCTTGCACTACAGCTGCGGGCATTAGAAAAGGATGGCCTGGTTAAGCGTACAATTTATGCCGAAATTCCACCTAGGGTTGAATACGAGCTAACTGAAATGGCACTTGAATTTGGCCCTATTTTTAAACAATTAAGTATTTGGGGTGGTAAACATCGTTCAGACACAAATTCGTCGTCTTAATTTAATTCTGCTCAGCATTCACAACCTCAAAACTTCTGTACTGAGCCATTTCAGCAGAATGATGTACAACAAGCTTTAATTTCAAACTTTCAATTAATGCGTTGGCCAGTTCTATGCTGCGGTGTAAGTCGTTGATGCCTCTGATTTCAATACCTCTAGTCAGCATTTTGAATTTGTTAGGTTCAAATCTGATAATGAATTTCTTTAGGTCTGCACTCATTTTAATTTCTGTGTTTTTCATGGTCTTATATTTTAAGGGCGGAATGCTGTTGTTTTTTAGCAAATATAGCTATCGCACTCATTAAAAACTAAAAATATTAGTAATTTATTTCGAAATGTACTAACTTTGCTGTTACCTAAGTTTTGAACCATGAGAGAAGTAGATCTGTTCAAAAGGAATTACACAGATTCTGATGCTGTGTTTGAGAAAAATGAAGGAAGTATAAAGGATCGGAGGAAAGATGATTGAGTTGGATTATTTCCCAGATGGGGTTAATGATGTAGTTTACCAAGTGCTGCAATTTCGTACTGGTGAAGCTTGGCGGGTTGTTTGTGCAGGGGAGATGATATGTAGTATGGAAAAGTTGGATGGTCTTTGGTATGTGAAAGGAAAAACAATTCTGCCTCCTACACTTGTCGAAAGCATCGGGCGTTTAATTGATATGCAGCATTTTAATTTTTTGGCGGCCGAACTTAAACAACATTGGGGAGCATATGTTCAGGAAGCAATTGCTCAGGGTGAGAACCAATACTTAGTAATTTGTAAAGAAGGGATTGAATTTGAACGTTTTGAAAGGTTGTTTAGGGCTTATATTATAAATTTAGTTAGAGATCCTTGGGAGATACGTTTTAGGGTTTATAATGCGAGAATGTCTGAAGATTTTGAGGTTTTTATAAAAGGGCCTGTATTGGCATATTAATATGGAGCAGACCAGTTTGTTTAAAGAATCGGGCCAAAGTTCAGGGTTGCCTGTTGAATTGTTGGAATACCATCCCGATTTATTCAGCGAAACTCAGAGTGAGTTTTTGTTAAAGAAATTTATCGCGGAATCTCCTTGGAACCAAAAGATAATAAAGATTTATGACAAGGAAGTAATTACACCACGACTTACGGCTTGGTATGCAGATGCTGAAGCCTATGATTACACTTCTTTAGGTAGATCTATGCCAAATTTCTGGACCCCGGAACTGTTAATGATTAAGCAAAAAGTAGAATTAACGGCGGGAGTTCAGTTCAATAGTGTGTTGTTGAATTATTATCGTGATGGCAATGATTCGGTTGCCTGGCATAGTGATAATGAAAAGGCCTTAGGTAAACGTCCTGTGATTGCCTCAGTGAGTTTTGGACAAGTGAGGTGTTTTGATATCCGCAGAAAGAGCAATCACAGAGAAAAGTATTCAATCCGTTTAGAAAGTGGTGCACTGATGGTCATGAAGGGAGATTTGCAGATGAATTGGGAACATAGGATTGCAAAGTCGATGAAACCAATGAAATCAAGGGTAAATTTAACTTTCAGGGTTGTGATCTGATTTTTAATTTAGCATGACGATAATTCAGCCGTGACTAATCTTTTCCATCACTGTATATTCCAAATATTTAGCGAGTGTTGCAAACATCTAGTCACACTTTATTATAATAGGCTATGAGACAAGATATGGGATATTTTTCCACTTCATACAAATAGAAAAACAATGAAAAAGCAAATTTTAATGATACTGGGGGTGGTAATTGTATTGTGATCCTGTTCCAGGCACCATTATTATGCTTATCGTAATCCTTTTCCGGTGTATGTGGGCAATGAACAACAGAAGGTGGGTGTCAAGCAGGTGAGTATTATAATTGATTTGATTGATCGCAGGACCAAAAAGGTAATCTGGAGAGGTTGGGCAGGAGAATTAAACAATCCTGAAAAGGCAATTTCTCAATTGCCTAAGGTAATTGAGAATGGTTTTAAAAAGCTTTCTGCATAAGTAAACACTTGGGGCAGCTTTTAATCTTTACCAAAGCCTTGAATTACACGGTTCTGGACATTTTTAAACTTAGGTGGTAACTTGTTTATCTATTGAAAATTTACCACTTCCATTTATGAATGCAGTAATTGATAGACCAATAATCAATAAATGATATTCATACCCTTCACCCTTTTGATTCCCGAACCAATTCATGAAAAACCCATTTTGCAGATGTTCTGTGAAAATGATACCGATAAAAAGCATCACCATAGCTACTGACCACAGGCGTGTGGCAAATCCAATGATGAGCGAGATAGCACCGAAAAACTCAATAAAAATGACGAGAAAAGCCATTAACCAAGGTAAATGCAAGGTCTCGGTAAAAAAAGTCATCTCTTTAGAAAATCCTGGGCCGCCAAACCAGCCAAAAACTTTTTGTGCCCCATGCGGAAACATTACCAATCCAATTGTCAAACGTATGATTAGTCCTGTCCAATCGTTGTCTGTTTTAAAAATCATCTGCTTCATTCTGTTTTTTCTTACAAATGAAATGAAATGCTAGATTTTAAAAATTAAACTAGTTTAATAAAATTACCTTTTTTTACCAGTTTTCTGCGAAGCATGCTCAGGAAGACAGGAGTAATGCCCAAATATGCAGCTACCTGTTTCTGAGAAACACGCTGGGCCATCTGAGGGTATCTTTCTATGAAATACAAATATCTTTCCTCAGCGGAGCTGGAAAGGTTTTGTTTGATCCTGTTTTGTTGGGTTATAAAAGCATTTTGAAGAATAATCCGAAAGAAGCGTTCAAATTTCGGTACCTTCTCATACAACCGCTCTAAATTTTCTCTTGTGATTTGCAGAATTTCACTGTCTTCTAAAGCTTCAATAAAATAATCGGCAGGGGCTTGTGTTAAAAAACTGTACAGATCACTTATCCACCAGCTCTCTATTCCGAACATCACAATGTGTTCAACACCATTTTCATCTATACTGTAAACGCGGAAACATCCTTTTATGATAAAATTTTCGGTCTTGCAAATATCACCCTGGCGCAGTAAATAATCTCTCTTTTTTAGTGTTTTTGATTGAAGTAAAGAAACAAAGAAGTCAGCCTCTGTTCTATCGAGTGGGATATACTTAGTAATATTCTGTAGGATCAAGTCAAATCCCATAATTTATCTTCTAGGCAAGTATGAAATGCGGAAATCTTGAAAGGGTGAAATTACTTTTCACCATTAAATGTAATAACTATATTTAAATTTCGGGAAATTAAGCGTCATTAATGTTCGAGCAATAGATCCAGTGAATTAAAGAATAGACCTGCTTTAACTCATAAACTAAGTCCGAATAGATTGACATTGAAATTAGCGCGGAAATATGTGTTTAAAAGCGGAAAAGCTCAATTTCATAGCGAAATTGAGCTTTTCTAAGTAGTGGTATGCGCCGGGATCGAACCGGCGACACATGGATTTTCAGTCCATTTGCTCAATGTCGTAAGTGTCAGTTTTTCAAATGTTTACGAGTCGTTCTTAAATTTCTTGCGGAACATTTGCGGAACAAATGGTTCTGCGGAACAGCAAGAAATAAAAGACCCTGATTGTCCTGATCAGATGCTATAAAGTTACGGAAATCTTCTCTAGTTCTACATGAATTATTAGGTACTTATCCCGCTTTTAATCTAGAGAATAGGAACAAGCTTTGCCATGCAGTATTCCATACTTTTAATCCATTCGGACTAACCCTGTAACTTGCAAAATTGCCTTCGTGCAATGGTAGGATTTCGGTTCCACAGATTCGAAAACTGCGATTTATCCTACATTGGCAATGTATTTAATGTATCCGTTATCAATTCTGAGGCCTGCTTCGAATTAGGGTCAATATAACATGCAAATTCATTCGTATCTTGCAGTAATAAATTAATGCGATCATGACAACAGAAGAACTGGAACAAAAAATCGACGGTCAGGCAGAGACCCCAAGCTTGGAATTCAAAGGGGATAGTCCTTGGAATTCAAATAAACTGGTAAAGGATATCATTGCTATGGCAAATGTACGTGACGGCGGTGTCATTATTATTGGCGTGAAAGAGGGTAAACCCGGTTATATTGCTGAGGGTGTATCTAAAACAAACTTTGCCACATATGACATTGATATCATGAGGGATCAGGTTCTAAAATTTACAGATCCCGCTGTTGAATTCCAGGTTTCATTTCCAGTTGATTCGAAAAGTCGTGAATATGTTGTTATCAAGGTTTTCCCTTTCAAAGAAACACCCATTATTTCACAAAGAGAGATCCCCGGCGAACTAAAAAGGCACCTGATATATTACCGGAATACCGATAAGAGGGTAGAAAGTGCACCGGTTTCAAATTCTAGCGATCTAAGAGATATCATTGAAACTGCTGCGGTGAGGATGATGCAGCGCAGAAAGGAATTTGGTTTTCATATTGAGCCAGGCATAACCGCTATCCTTGACAAAGAGTTAGCAGACCTCCCAGACGAAGGGGTTATAAAAAAGATAAAATCAAAAGGGTACTGGGAGATCAGATTTCAGCCTGTAGAAAACGAAGAGATAGAGCCATTGAAACAATGCCTTTCCCTTGTAGAAGGCGCCCAGATTAGATTGAACTGGTATTTTCCATTTATACCACGATATGGAAATGATGAGGAGAGTATCCTACCAGCGGCTGATCATTATGAAGTCTACTCCGATTATGGTTCCCGTAAGGAGTACTGGAGAATGTACCAGTCAGGTCAGTTTATAGTATTCAAAGCCCTTCCTGAAGATTGGTATGCAGACGATAAACGTTATGCAAGTCTGGCTGAGATTTTTCCGGCGGGAGAAGTGCTAACCTTATACACCTCTTTAATTCATCCTATTACCGATGCCTTCGCTTTCGCTGGGAGACTCGGAGAGAAAGGATTGTATAAAAATGGCATTCAAATTTCTTTGACACTTCATGGCACTAAAGGTCGTAAGTTAGACCTCGGTGAGAGCAGAGGCATGCCGTATATGCGGAAAATTACCGCAGCAGCTAAACTAACATTAGATAAAGACTTTTCTATTGACCAGGTTATTGCAGATAATCTTGCACTATCAAACCAGTTTATAATGAAGATATTGGCGTCATTTGATTACAATCCTTCTGCGGAAACTATTTTAGATAAACAAAAGCTTTACGTTTCGGGAAGGGGGTAGTTACACTTTATGAATTCACCAATTATAGAAATCCCCAGTGGAAGTTTTATGATCCCGCCCTTCCCAGTGGATGCGCCGGAAGACTATGTCCCAAAGGATAATTTTCCTTTTTGCTGCAATTACCATTCCACAACCTTCAGAAACATTGAAGGTTGGTTTGAAAGGTTTCCCAATTGCTGCGAACCTCATAAAAAAATGTCAAAGGAGTGGTGGTACAAAAAAGCAACCTATGAGGGTGTGAGTTTAAAGATCTTGAATTGCGTCGCCTATACGCAGCATCATATCGCAGTTCATGTTAACAACCGGGATTGGTATAAAGACATAACCGATTACATTGAATATATCCTGCATTCTTTTGGTACTCCTGGAATAGGATCTGACAGATACCTAAATTTACTTAAAGAGAGTCTCAATTCAATACGCGTCGAGGATAAGCCTTTAACAATACTCAAAAAGAAACCTATACTGGAGTATTTAAATATGCAGTCTGGACCGTCAAAGGGCAGCCGAACCGATTTAAATGCTGTAATCACGACTTATCAAAAATGGTTAAAGCTCTTTCCTTTTGATCTTTTCCCATTTAACCGGATTAAAGGTCACTTTGAAAACCAATTACCAATTATACAAGGTACAATTGAATACAACCCATATTTGAAAATGGCGAAAGGAAAGCCGCATACGCCGTCTTCCTTAATTGAGTTCTTATGCGGTTTGACTAAACAAATTCTTGAAAAGATCAATTCCTCTGACTTGGTTAAAAAAGGTGAAATTGCTGATACAGAAAGACATTCTATGAACATTATCGCGGAACGTCACAGGATTAAGCAGTCTGCACTACTGGTGGACTATTCAAAAAGTGAATTGAAATATATTACCGTTTTAAAATCCTGGTTAAAAAACGAAAAAGTATTTTTCGCCGAGATTAATCCAATACTTAAACAAATATCACAGTCTGAAATATCTAAAACATCTATGGACATGATAATAAAAATTCCCACTGAACTGAAAGCGCTGGCCGCTGCGTTAAAAAACCTTGATTTTGGACGTTTTCTACAATCCGATTCTTTTGAAAACCTAATGCTTAAAAATGACCTTGACGAACTTTGGTCAGCAGTAATCAAACAAGTTAACCCGGGTGATACCATTTATGTTGGCAATACCAGGGTTCATCAGGAAGCATTCTTTTTTGCAACAGAACAACTATGGATAAACAACAGGCCGAAGTTTTACCGCTTTACCTCAATTGTAATTGCGGGCTTGAAAACTTGGGTTAAAGCGGATAAAGATTTTTCAGAAATAACAGAAGCAATATCTAAATTGGATTTCAGCAAAGAGCAGTTACAAGTAATTAATTCAGCTGTAAGTAAGTCAAAACCGGAAGCCACAGTCAAACAAGCCAAAGTGACTTCAGAAAATAAAAAGATCTTTGTGGGACATGGCAAAGGATCGCTTTGGCGTGAGGTGGAAGCCTATTTACGCGATGAAGGATTACCGTTTGAAAGTTTTGAGTCAAACAACAGAACTGGGGAGCATATTATTGACATCCTTAAAGGATTTCTGGATAGCTCAGTATTTGCGATAATTGTCGTTACCGCTGACGACGAAACAGCAGGTGGTACCATTCGCGCCAGGCAAAATGTGATCCATGAAATCGGACTGTTTCAGGGAAGACTTGGCTTTGAAAAAGTTGCAATTCTGAAACAGAATGAGGCTGAGGAATTCAGTAATAATGCAGGCCTTCAGCATATCCCATTTCCAAAAGATAACATCCGGACTGCGTTTCACGATCTTGGACAATCCTTAAAAAAAGCGGGAATCAAGGCTAAGAAATAAGATATATGAACGGGCTATGTTTTGGGTAACGCAGGATTTACTAATTTGAGTACAACAGTGTTTACTACTTTTAGCACGACAACCGTGCAGGTTAAGACACTATTTTTTGTTACCTTTTCTTTGATAATAAGTAACAAAATAAATTCTCACTATTTAAGACCGTGAAGAAGTCCTTTCTCCAGTTCTTTTATAATATTGATTGATAAAGAAGCTCGGCTGTTTAATTCTTCTTCGATGTTAAACGGATATTTAGCTAATATACCAGCAACCCGATGTGTTAATGGCTCGGATGACTTTATAATCGGAGCCAATTGTCTGCCCAATAATTGTGCAGCTACTTTTATGGGACTCTCAAGTTCTAAAAGATCAATATATTCTTCTTCGAACAATAAGTCGTCAGCAATTCTATGATATGCCCTGACTATATTGCCAATATCTTGTAAGTCCTTTTGCCTGTGCTCAGGCCGATCATCATAGGCTATTAGTTTTAGCAACACAATTCCAGGTAACGTGCATACTGCAAAATGGCCTCCTTGAATTTCAAATTGAGCCAATGCATTTTTGTATACTTCAGCAAAACCATTTGTAGATGCAGTTAAGGCTATAGTCTTGCTGAAATTTATATCTTCTATATTGACTCCGCCAAATGGTAGCATATCAAGTTGAATCCTGCCGTCAAACAGTAGTGTATAGGGACTGTTTTTTAATGATGTGAATCTTCCAGTATTAACTAGCTTGTTTTTCAATAGACTGAATTTTTCCTCACTGTCAATTAACACAGCTATGTCCAGATCCGTTGTTATACGGCCGAGTGATACTTCATGCACACCGGACATCCACATGTCTTTGGCAATGGCTCCGATTAAATAAAAATCGATTTCTAGCTGGGATAATTGTTCTTCCAGGAAAATAAAAACCTCTTGCAAGTTCTCCTGTTTGATTTTAATCAAATCTATCTTGTAAATGTTGCTCATATATTCTTTGTGCAGTTTCTGCGTTTCTTGAATCACCGTGATTAATCAGGTCGGCGTAAGCCAATATTTCAGATACATATTGTTTCTCCGGCCGGCTATCACGCCAGAACTTCTTGTATAATTTAATATTTCCTTTTGGATCAGGAAGGAGCCTTAACTCTTTCATCACCTCCAGCTTTGTTTGGTTGGTATATAGCGTCAGCTCCACCGGTCGCAGGTAATTGGTAATTAAAGCGCCCGCCGGTTCGCCGCCCCATTGTAAAGCTGGAGGATTAAGTTTCAATTCCTTCCAACTATCTACGGCTACTTTGCTTGCAAAACGAAAATTTCCTATAAACAGGTCTGGTTTGAGTCTGACATCATATTCCTGAATCCAGCGGTCCAACAATTGTTTTAGATTGATCAGTTTATTCTTTTTCTCGTTTAGACTAATGATGAACCCCATTTCTTTAAGCCCGTTTATCACGTTATGGACGGTATCTAAAGCTACATTAAGCTCATCCGCAATAACTCTGTAAGGTAAGTTGATTAGTTGTGGGTCTTCTAAGAATGCAAACACAATCTTTAATCCGGTTTTGGTGAAAGCACGATTTTTATTTGTTTCTTTCAATTGCTTTCTTTTCAATCCGTCAATATAGATTAGAATGGGAGCATCATCAATATAGATATTCCCCGCCACGTCAACATAATTGATTTTTGCCTTTCGGAGTTCTTCTTTTACAGGACCGCTAATGTGATTTGCTATCACAAGTATTGGGCCGGAGTCGTAATTTCTGGCATTGAAATATGGCAAATGCATTAGTCTCGGTTCTGCTTTATATTCAGCAATAAATTTTTTTTCCGTTTTAGGGATGTTCACACTGACAGCATCAAACATAAATTGATTGGGAGCTGGCAATACCTTGAATTCAACGTTTACGGGTAAGTTCCCCGTTAGCTGATCTAAAATGTTACGTATTTTTTGAGCATCCATGTTCGTTAATTTTATTTGTTTGCGAAACGCGAACATTCAAATATAACGAACGGAATTGAAATTGTCAAAAAATGGACACTCAATATCCTCCTAGCAAATTATGTATATTTCGCAGATAGTAGACACTCGATTCCGTGCCAAACTGTGCACCCGAACTTCTGCCTTTAATTTCGGGAGGTACCTTAGCCTTTAGGCCAAATATATTCAAATCCCGAAAATTCACCTTACCCATTTCTTGGGCAAGCTTTTTTGTTTTTAGCATTTTGACTCAGAGCGGATAGCCCCTAAGGCTGTTTTTGTGATCTGAAAAGAGATTGTAGCATCAATTTTTGTTAAATCTGCTTGTCTGAAGAAGTCTTCATGGATGTGCTTCAGAATTTTGCAATGAAACGTAATTAGAAGCGCGCTGATTAATTTTGATGATCAAAATAGGTATTCGGCCATAGTGCTTTTCCTGAGTCTGAAAACCGCTTAAAATGAGCCGAGTGACCACTTTTCAGCGAAATCGACTGATCATTTTGGGCCGTAATATGAGGCCACGTTCCGCGAAAGAGGTGGCCACATATGGAATAATCCCCACATATAAAGCATTACAGGAATTACTGAAAGGCATCAGAGACCTTCACGATTAGCTTCCCGGTTCTAAAACAAATATATAGGTTAACTCCCCAACTAGTTTGCTGGCAAGACATAAATAGAACATATTTTGGTTATAAATCTCAGTTGATTTAGGAATTTTTGACAGTTAAAAACTGAATATTTTTCAGTGATCTTGTAATTTTTTCAGCCTAATTAATCAAAAATCCATTTGGCATTTATGTTGTATTATTATGGGCGAACGAAAGTTCAAAGAGTTTAATTAATTATAAGTTTTAATCATTAAATCAATTAAGGAGGAAAAACCCATGACATTGGTTAAATTTAATCCAGAAAACAAGAGAAATTCATTAATGCCAAGCTTTAATGATGTTTTTGATTCCATCTTCAATGACACTTTCTTTGCGGATCGCATGGTTACACGCGTGCCCGCTGCAAACATCAGTGAAAGTGCCGATCATTATCATGTTGAATTGGCGGCTCCGGGACTTAAAAAAGAAGACTTCAAGCTTAACCTTGAAAGGAATGTATTGAGTATTTCTGTGGAGCAACGAACAGACGACAAACAAGAGGAAAGGAATTACGCCAAACGTGAGTACAGCTATAGTTCTTTTGTCCGTTCTTTCACCTTACCTGAAAGTGCCGATGAAAACGGCATTCAGGCAACTTATGCTGATGGTGTTTTAGCGATCAATATTCCAAAAAGAGAAGAAGCAAAAACAGTAAGCCGTCAGATAGAAATTAAATAATTTCTTCAAAGATGAATTTCGAGAGCTACCAAGATGGTAGCTCTTTTTTAATCTATTGTTATGGAAACTTCATTTGAAATTTCATTAAATATGAAGACCATTAAGGGCTTGGAGACTTATGCGAGCTTCTATTTAGGGTCTAATGAAAAATTCGCCAGAGGGCTTTTTAATTTGATGCAGGGAGAAAGGGAAATAAAGGCAAATTCGGTAATTAGCATGGATTTGACCAAGAGGCAAAAGGACATTCCCTATCCAATATCTATTTTGCATTGTAATTGGGAGCATCTGGCTTTTAATACAAAAATAATTACCAAAGAAATCTTTAAAGAACTCAATTTGGAGAAAGAAATCTGATGACTTGCTGGTATTTTTTCTTTAAGTCCCTACTAAGGGGATCTGAAACAGAACCAATGTTGGTTAAACGTTCCATATCCTTCAAGAAACTGTGTGACAGAAGGTTTTCGACGAGTACTTGACCGGAGTTTAAGTTTTTTTCAATCTTGGCTCCGGTTTTTTATGTAGTAACCTGTTCTAGCTGGTAGATAAGTCCGGATGCCCCGTTCAATTCCATAGTTCGGTGTATTCCTATTTTTTGTTCGATGTTATTAAATTCTACAGGATTAAAAACCTGCTGGCTTGCCAATTAGTCTGTGTACTCCAGCAACTCTGCTACCTTCTCTTTGATAAATGCTTCCTTGTTCTTTTTTACTTCTTCGAGCACTTCTTTTCTTTCTGCTGGTAACGTAAAATATTTATCTGCCCATAAGTTTATTTCAATCATCAGCGGGAGCAAATCAATCCCTTTTTGAGTTAGTTTATATAAAACTTTTGCCTTGCTTTCAGGATGATTCTGTTTGGTAATTATGCCATTTATTTCCAGCGTTTGTAATCTGGAGGCCAAAATATTAGTGGCTATTTTTTCCTCCGATTTTAAAAAGTCGCCGTAAGTACATTGTTTAAAGAACATAAGATCTCTAACGATCAGCAATGACCATTTGTCTCCCCAAATATCTAGAGAGCTACTTATAGGGCATTCAGACCTCTTTTTTATATCCACCATAAAAATAATTTATATAATCACTTGCAAAATGAAAGTTGTTTGTATATTTGTACTTGCAAAACGCAAGTAAATTTAAACAATTATATCAGAGATGCAATGAAAACAACCGGAAATACAATATTCATCAGCGGTGGAAGCGCGGGTATTGGTTTGGCTATCGCTAAAAAATTGAGTGCAGCAGGAAATAAAGTTATTATCAATGGGCGTAGTGAAGAACGTCTTCAAAATGCCTTAAAAGAGTTAGATAAAACAGCAGTTGCCATACAGGGAGATTTATCTATCTCATTGGAGAGGATTAAGATTGTAGAAGAGTTAAGAAATAACCATCCGGAATTAAATATAATCATAAACAATGCTGGAGCTGCCTTTATAAATGATTTAAGCGGCCAAAAAAATAATGCTGCAGAAAAAGCCTATCAGGAAATCAACACGAATTATATTAGCGTAATAGATTTTACAGCTTTAATATTACCATTACTTCTGCAGCAAACAGAAGCGGCTATTGTAAACGTATCTTCAATAGCTGTATTTAGGCCAAATAAGTACTTGCCAACCTATTCTGCGAGCAAAGCAGCGCTCCACAGTTACACCCAGGGATTGAGAGATACATTTTCTGAAAATGACCGTCTAAATGTATTTGAACTTTATCCTCCTTTGGTTAACACTGATTTTTCGGCAGAGATTGGTGGAGCTAACGGCATTCCGCCATCAGAGGTCGCCGATGAGCTGTTTACAGCCTTGGAAAAAAATCAATTCGAAGTTCCGGTTGGAGACAGTAAAAAAATGCACGCCTTGGCAAATCTAATCAAAGAAGAGGTAAACCATTAATTCTTTTGTCTTATAAAACTTAATCAATATGAACTTAAAAGGAAAAACTGTACTGGTAACAGGTGGGGCATCAGGGATAGGGCTAGAAGCAGTTAAACAGTTTTTATCAATTGGCGCGAACGTTATCATTACAGGAAGAAATCAGGTAAAACTAGATGCTGCTAAAAATAAATACCCTGCTATAACAGCCATACAAAGTGATGCAGGAAATAAGGCAGATGCGCAATCTCTTTTTAATAAAGTGAAAGAATTGGGCGGTATAGATATCCTGTACAATAATGCCGCAGTCCTGGTTCCACCATCAAATTTAGGAGTTGCAAATGAGAAACATATTGAAGGCGCTGGATACGAAATGGAAGTTAATTACCTGGGTGTGTTAAGGCTAAACAATCTATTTCTCGATATGCTCAAATCCAGAAATGAAGCTGCAATAATCAATACCACATCAATTCTGAGTCAGGCTCCCTCCCTAATTGAAGCTACCTATTCTTCGTCAAAAACAGCACTGGCTTTCTATACAATATCACTTCGTGAACACTTAAGGATCATTGGGAGTAAAGTGAAAGTATTTGAATTGATCCCACCACTTGTAGCCACGGAAATGACCGCAGATAGAAATGATAAAAAAATATCGACTGAAGAAATGGTTAAGGGGCTGATCAAAGGTCTATCAAAAAACCAATATACTATTCGCGTGGGCGACGCAAAAATTTTTAATCTGGTTAATAGGATTTTGCCTAAAATTGCTTTTAACATAATTAATCCGAAAAAGAACCATCACCTTTTAAAAAATTAAAATGAAAGCTTTTATCATTAACAAATATACCAAACATGGTCTTCAGCTTGCAGATGTTCCAACACCAGAAGTTGGTGATAATGAGGTTCTGTTGGAGATTTATGCAGCAAGCGTAAATCTTTTGGATAAGAAAATTAAGACTGGAGAGTTTAAATTGATACTGCCTTACAAAATGCCGCTTATTTTAGGGCATGATGTGGCGGGTATGATTATCCAGGTTGGAAAAAATGTAAAGTATTTTAAAATAGGAGATGAGGTGTATTCACGTCCCTCGGATTTCGCAATCGGTACATTTGCAGAATTTATTTCGATTAATGAAAGGGACGTAGCCTTAAAGCCAAAAAACCTTTCTATGGAAGAAGCTGCCTCTGTTCCTTTGGTTGCACTTACTGCATGGCAAGCCTTGGTGGAAAAAGCAAATCTCAAAAAAGGACAGAAAGTTTTTATCCAGGCAGGCTCAGGTGGGGTAGGTACAGTTGCGATACAACTGGCTAAACATTTGGGGGCAACCGTTGCTACAACTGCAAGTGAAAAGAGCTTTGGAATGCTTAAAGACCTGGGAGCGGATGTGCTAATTGATTACAAGAAACAAGATTTTGAAGCCATCCTGAAAGATTATGATGTCGTGTTAAACAGCCAAGACAATCAAACACTTGAAAAATCACTAACAATATTGAAACCAGGAGGAAAGGCGATCTCCATCTCTGGCCCGCCAACATCTGACTTTGCTAAAGCAATTGGAGCGCCATGGTTTGTGAAGGTTCTCCTGTCGCTACTCAGTTCCGGTATCCGCAGAAAAGCAAAGAAGTTAGGTGTAAATTATTCGTTTCTGTTTATGAAGGCAGATGGAAAGCAATTGAAAGAGATTTCGGATCTAATTGAACAGCAGGAGATTAGGCCTGTAGTAGATAAAGTATTTCCTTTTGAGCAGACTAATGAGGCTTTGGAATATGTAGAGCGTGGACGTGCCAAGGGAAAAGTTGTGGTTAAAATGAAGTAAAGCCACAAATGATGAACACTACAGCCAGGCCCCTCAGGTTCAAACCAATTACAATTGCTTATCAAGCTACTTGCTAATAACCGGTACAAGCATGGTAATGGAAGGCCTTTTATTTTAATCTAATAATGAAAAGCTTCATGATTCGCCTTTTTCAATTTATTCAGCTTTGAATTGAAAGATTGATCAATTATCAGATCTTTTACTTGTTGCACCAGTGGTGCATCTCGCGAAAAAAGTACAATGGCGCTGCTGAATTCTAAAAATAATAATGGTTAATGTAACTATGGTGATAAAAGCATATAGGGCATGATCTGCTAATTAAGGGTTTTCTAAAAAAAAAAGCTAAATAAATTTGTATCGTACGATTTTAATCGTATGTTTGTTTTATGGAACCTAAGATAGAACCTTCGAAAGCAGAGTTAGATATATTGACCGTAATTTGGAAACATGGGCCAAATACAGTCAGGTTTGTGCACAACCAGTTAGCGATGATCAAGGAGGTAAATTACACTACCACATTAAAACAAATGCAGCTTATGGCTGAAAAAGGGATGCTGACCAGAGATGAAAGTAACATGACCCACATCTACAGGGCTGCAGAAGATCCGAGCAAAACCAAAAGCCATTTACTGGACAGGTTTGTGAACCACATTTACGACGGCTCTGCAGGCAACCTGGTAATGCAGCTGCTCGACAGTAAAAATGCTTCTTCTGAAGACCTAAAGACCATCAGGGACATCCTGAACAAGCTGGATCAACAAAAGTAAACCATTATTATTAAAACCTAAATTATGGAACAGATCTTAAACACCGTTTTACTATATTCCCTGGCACTCGGCCTGATACTGGCCCTGCTGACCGGTCTTACCCTCTTGCTCACCCGTTCAGCAAGTCCTTTACTGCGTTACCGTATACTGGTGACACTATTGGCTTTATTCACGGCAAGTATAGCAGTTACCGTTGTTTTCAAACTTCGTGAAACCAATCCAACCACGAGCGCATTCAACCGCCTGATAAGAACTCCGCAAGTAACAACGGATTTCCGGAAAGCTGGTATCAATAACACAATAAATACGGAGACAACAGATCTGATTGCCTCAAGCAGGGATTTTATGAACGATAATGCCAGAACCATCACCCTGATCTGGTTATTTATTGTCTTCGCAAAAAGCATTAAGCTGACCAGCAACCTGTTTGAGCTTCATTACCTGAAAACCCGCCAGGTGTATCCGGCTGGTAAACACTGGGAAGACCAGTTGGCAAAGCTGTCCGGACAAATGGGCCTGTCTAAAGCGGTCAGGATCATGCAGTCAGGGCTCACCCAGGTACCGCTGGTCATCGGTCATTTCAAGCCAGTGATCTTAATCCCCCTGGGAATGATCACCGCCATTAAACCCCGGGAAATAGAAATGATGCTGCTCCACGAACTTGCTCACATCAAGAGAATGGATTTCCTGGTAAATATTTTACAACATGTACTGGAACTGCTTTTCTTCTTTAACCCTGCAGTATTATGGTTATCGGCGCTAATCAGAAAAGAACGGGAAAATTGCTGTGATGAACTGGTACTCCAAAATGCGGATGAAAAACACAACTATATCCAGGCATTGCTTTCCTTTAAGGAATACCAGCTAAAGGTGCCCACATATGCCATGGCATTTGCAAAAGAAAGCAACCTGGTCAGCAGGATAAAACGAATGGTCTACCAAAAGAACACCGCGTTAAATTCCATAGAAAAGGGATGTATGCTGATCGCTGTGCTACTGCTCTGCAGCTTTACACTATTGCGCACAAATGATCCGGCTCCAAAGTCCATTTTCCAGGAACCCGTTGCAAAAAAGGAAAAATCTCAGACCAGCCCTGCTGCTAAACCTCAGAAACGAACCACTGTAAAATCAAAAGTACGACCTCCAGCAGCAAAAACAGGTTCCCCGGCAACGGTAACTAAAGAAACGGCCAATACTGAAGACAATGTTGAACCGGAGATTTCGGTAAATGTCAATTCAAACACCAATAACTCTGGTCATGTAACTTTAAACGTAGACCATAAGCTGGTCGAGAATTTCGCTTCGAACATAACTACAACAGTACTAAGTGCATTAAATATGGCATTGGACAGTAGTCAGCAGTACTCCTCAACCCTCAATGCGGATCCCCAGGTGAAACTGAGCCCTATAGCCAGCCCTAATCCAAGGGTAAAGCTTTCACCATTGCCAAAAGTCGAAGCTAAGTCTTCTGATCTCACCCAGAATTTGATCAAAGCCCTGGAAAAAGCTGGTATCGATACCAAAGGTGATCAGTTTCGTTTCCACATCAGCAACAAAGAATTAACTGTAAACGGCAAAAAACAACCTGAGTCAGTAAAAGATGCTGTATTAAAAAATTTCCTTAAGTCTCCAGAAGATACCATTGATTTTTCTTACAACAGGAATGGCAAAGGAGTTAGCACATCCAGCAGCTACTATCTTAAATAACTAAAAAGAGATATGACGAACTCATTTTTGAGGGTGACATTCACCCTGTGGATAGCTATTGCCCCAATTTTGGCTGCAGCGCAATCCAAGCCTGCCCAGAAAAAGGATACTGCGGGGAATAAAACTGATACCTTAAAAAAACCGGTAGACCTCAAAGAAGTAAAGATCAGTGGAAAAAAAAGTTTTATAGAACACAAAATAGACCGTACAGTCATCAATGTAGACGCCCTGATCTCCAATGCCGGCAGCAATGCACTGGAGGTTTTGGAAAAGGCACCCGGGGTTATGGTTGATCAGGACGGGAAAATTAGCCTGAAAGGTCAGCAGGGTGTGGTCGTACTCATTGACAACCGCCCTACTTATCTTTCGGAAGCCGCCCTTACCGCGTACCTGAAATCGCTTCCTTCGGGCAGCATCAGCCAGATTGAACTTATTCCAAATCCCCCCGCCCGCTATGATGCGGCGGGAGGCGCCGGGATCATCAATATTCGCACGAAAAAATCACTGATCAGTGGCTGGAACGGATCTATAAATGCTGGTGCAGGGTACTCACCGAATTGGCGCCACAATGAGAGCATCGACCTGAACTACCGCAAAAATAAGTTCAACTTTTTTACCACTCTCGGTTACAATAAAACCGACACCTGGAGGGATCTGGACATCAACCGCTGGTTTTATGACCAGGACCAGCAGTTGACCTCTGCTTTTATGCAAAGTACTGTGTTCCGCAACCGGAACAAAACCCCGAATATCAAAGCAGGCATGGATTTCTATGTCAGCGAGAAGACCACGCTGGGTTTTGTGTTTACCGGATCTTACAACAGCGGCCGTAACCGAAAAGAAGTGGGGGCTATCGCAACGGGTTCTGCAGGACAGAGGGACTCTCTGATCACGGCACTCAATTCTGAACAGTCGAAACTGAACAGCAACGGGATCAATTTCAATTACAGTCATAAGTTTGACAGTCTGGGCCGCGAACTCAGCTTCGATCTCGACCACATCAGCTATAGTGCCAGAACGGACCAGTCTTTTGCCAATAGAATCTTTAATACCACCAATAATAGTATCAGCGAAGAGAACCTCGTGGCTCAACTTCCTTCAGACATTGCCATCTATGCTGCAAAAGGCGATTACGAGCACCCCCTGGCCCATAAAGCAAAATTCTCTGCAGGTGCAAAGACCAGCTTTGTGAGCACCGATAATACCGCAGATTACTTTATACGTCGGGGAGATGTGCTGCTGGTGGACAATGAAAAGACCAATCACTTCCGGTACAAGGAGAACATTAATGCAGCTTACGTGAATTTCAGCAAGGAATGGAAGAAATGGAGCATACAGGCCGGACTGCGCATGGAACAGACAAATATGAAAGGGCACCAACTAGGCAATGGGCTCCGCCCGGATTCCTCCTTTTCGCAGCACTATACCAATCTCTTTCCAACAGTTTATCTTTCCTACAAATTGGATAGCGCCAAAAACAAACTCACACTATATTACGGGAAACGAATCAGAAGACCATACTACCAGGACCTGAATCCTTTTATTTTTCTATTGGATAAGTTCACTTACTTTGCCGGCAATCCCTATATCAGACCGGAGTTTGCTCACAAGATCGACCTCAATTTTAACCACAACAATAAGCTCAGCATCGACCTTTTTTACAACGTTACCTCATCAATGATTTCTGAAGTCATTGAGCAGGAAAAAGGCATTTTTATCAGCAGGACAGGAAACATTGGGAAAATGCATTTTTACGGGGGCTCTGTTAACCTGAACCTGAAGGCGGGAAACTGGTACACATTGAATATGTACAGTGAAGCAGTCGAAATTGATTTCAGCGGCTTGCCCGGCAATGATGGCAATACCGTACAGAGCTTTTATTTTTATGTCAATCCAAATAACCAGTTCAATTTCGGAAGAGGATGGAGCGCAGAACTGAGCGCCATGTACGTGACGCCCAACCAAAACGCTCAGTTTAAAAAGCGCGCGCTTTACAACATCAATACCGGCGTCCAAAAGAAAATCCTCGGAGATAAAGGCACCCTGAAATTTACTTTACGTGATGTGCTGAACCGCTTCAGGCCACAGGGCGAAATACTCAACATTCCGCAGACCCGGGCCACTTACCGTAACATTTTTGACAACCGAATAGGCCTTGTCTCTTTCAGCTATAGTTTCAGCAAAGGAGCTTCTGCTGCGAAGAAGCGCAATACCGGTGGCGCCGGAAATGAATTGGAAAGAGTGAAAAACTAGCCGCCACGGGGATTACTTAACTTAAGCAAATGTAATTTAAAAACAGGAAAGGCACTTTTTATTTTTTGCGACAAAAATAATAAAAGTGCCTTCTCCTCGCTATTAAAAATATCGTAATCAATATAGCCAGTACTGACTGATCCATCGAAGCTGTGTCTAAAGTGTCTACTATTTGCGAAATACATGCCCTGGCGGTGTAACACTATTTGTTTATTAACCCAACTTTCTTAATGTCAAATGGATGATTTAGAAATAATATAGCAAGACAATTAAATCAATCCTAATTTTGAAGCCTTACCGATTAGCATGGCAGTGTTTTTTATATCAAATTTTTCTAGCAAACTTTTACGATGTGTGTTTACTGTTGGAATACTGATGAAAAGTTTTTCAGCAATTTCTGCATTGGTTAGTCCTTCGGCTATTAATAGCACTTCTTTTTCTCTTCTAGTAATTAAAAGCTCATTGGGTACCGGTTTTCTCAATGCGCCTAAGACCTCGAAACTATAATATACTTTACCTTTGAGCACACTGCTTATGGCCTCCAATAGTTTTTTTAAAAGCGACAACTGTCCCCATAGATATTATAGCACGACCAGACATCTCATAATATGCATTTACATCTATCACAATAAAAATGCTAACCAGCGCTTACTATAGGAACACATTGTTTTCACAAAGGAGCAAGTAAAACGAAACACAATATCTCTATTGTATAGGATTGCTTTAGACCATTGTAGAATTATCTCCACCCAGATCCATTTCCTAACAAAAGTCAAGTGTATCGGGGAATTTCTGTAGGAACTTTGTGTCTTCAATAACTATAAGACATGATGACACAGAAAAAACTAGCATTGGTTTCGGGGGCAAATGGACATTTGGGAAATAACCTGGTAAGGCTGCTCATTGATAAAGGGATCCCTGTGAGGGCCTCTGTCCGCGAGATCAATGACAAAATACCTTTTACAGGATTGGATTGTGAGGTAGTACAGGCAGATATTACCGACAAACCCTCTTTTGTAAAAGCTTTAACAGGTGTAGAAACCTTTTATGCCGTTGGTGCCTCGTTCAAGCTTTGGGCTAAAGATGCCAAAAAAGAAATTTATGATGTCAATATTCAGGGGACAAAGAACACCATAGAGGCCGCTGCGGAAGCTGGTGTAAAGCGCATTGTATATGTCAGTTCAATCGCCGCATTGGATTATGCGAAATTACCAACAAAGGAGAGTTATGGGTACAATCCTGATCGAAGGGATATGTATTACAATTCTAAAAATGATGGTGAAAGGTTAGCTTTCCAACTGGCAAAAGATTTAGGTATAGAACTTGTAGCCGTAATGCCTGGCGCTATGATTGGCAGCGAAGCTTTTTTGCCGCTTAATGTATCCTACGGAGTACTTAAACTTATTTTGAACAAGCAAATTCCTGTTGATACCAAAATAACGTTGAACTGGATTGATGTAAAAGATGTGGCAGAGGGCTGTTGGCTCGCTGCGGAAAAAGGAAGGAGTGGGGAACGTTACATACTGGCCAATGAGCAATGTATGACGATCACCGACACGACTAGGCTTGCCAATGAGCTATATCCGGAATTAAAACTTAAAATTCCTGGTGCTGTTCCAAAACTTATGTTGTTTGCTATTGCAGGGATAATGGAGTGTTTAGCCAAAATAAGCAAAAAGGCACCCGTACTGACAAGAAAGGACATCGCCATGTTTTCAGGTTTGCAACAGAATTTCGACATCAGCAAAGCCAGAAAGGAATTGGGCTTTAATCCCAAAAAGCCGGAAAAGGCAGTAACTGATGCCCTGGCATACTTAATGGCGCATAAAGCTTTATTAAAATAGTTATTGTAAATTTGGAGGACTTTTAGAAGTATGCTGCAACAGAAATTAATTGACTTTATCCAATCAGGTCATACGCTGTCAACAACGGATATGGACCTGATTGTCCAATATTTTGAGCCGGTACTTTTCCCAAAAAATCGCATTATTGAAGAAGAAGGAAAAGTGCCAAAATACCTTTACTACATTGTTTCCGGTTACTTGCGCCTATTTTATTACAATGAAACCGGTGATGAGATTACCACGCACATCAATTGCCCTCCGGGTTTTTTTACCTCCTACTTCTCTTTTGTGAATGAGGCTAAATCCAATGACAATGTAGAATGTATTACGGAATGTGAATTGTTGCGGATTACAAAGGCAGACCTGGGAAGCTTAACTTCAAAAAGCCCCGCAATGAAAGACTTTAGTATTGGTGTTTTTCAGCAATCCATTGCCTATAACGAAACCCGCTCTATGGAACTGGCAACCCTTTCAGCTGAACAGCGCTACCGAAAGCTGATAGAGAACTATCCCGGAATTTTACACAATGTTCCCATTACTTATATTGCTTCCTTTCTTGGTATGAAACCGGAAAGTCTGAGTCGTATCAGGAGGAAATGGCTTTCTTAATCACCCGTTTTTTCAGTCATCAACCACAGCGAATTTCCTGAATTGCTATAGTTGTATTTGCTTCCCGGAAGTAAATGCAGGCAGTTTTAATGGTTTGCAATTGTTTTTTGACAAACCTTTTATTACTGGACTTGTTAAAATAACGACAGATAAAATATATGGGAGATGAAAACTGCAGGTAAGATAAACAAAAGGAATAAAGCCAAAAAGCTTGGCTTAAAAGGAGATCCTGGATATTATTTTCATGCGGATGAAGATTTTAGAGAAGATTGGGATTGGGGAAAGTCAAAAATGATCACTTCTAGAGCTATTTCCAGGCCACTTAATAAGCTTGAAATTTAATGATGGGCCTAAGCTAAAATTTATGAGTATGTAAAGGATTCAGAAAGGATCGCAGAACTTATAAAAAACGATGCATGAAAGAAAACGGGGAAATTCAAATCCGGAAGTGCAATTGGAACTTGTATTGGTAATGTCTCAATTTTTTTCCTTTAAAGATTTTGTGCCAAACAACATGTCCCACAGGGGTGAACTAACCCGTAGAAGTGATCCGGATATTTGTAATGATGCAGGTTGTGGTTTCTCCACAGTACCTTTAGGTATTTAGGTGGTGGATAGGCTGTATGGTAAAATGCAGCGAAACATAGAGCAGGTAGCCGAAAATAAAACCTGCGAAAAATACGCTTCCGTAACCTGGTGTTTAATTAGTTAAATTCCTTACTTTTTTGTGCTTGCAAAACACGGTCATGATCACAAAGCAGCTAAAGCTGCCTATAGAGGTGAGGGTTCTCAGACCATGGTAATATTGCCATTTGCCGCGCAAGATTTCCCAGTCCGCAGGGAGATTTTGTACAGTCCATAGGTTGATCTGGTTATCGATCGGGACTTCTATAAAGACCGTAATGAAAAGGCTAAGGATAATCAGCACAAGGGATGCTAATATAAAATAAAATCCTGCGGATCTTTTTACCGGGTATAGCCATGCCGTTAATATAATGGAAAGAATGCACAAGGGCAGGATGATGCGCATGGGAAAAGCGACATTGGCGATGATGGTTTTGCCGATATGGATAAATTCTGCTGCGCTGAAGTTTTCAATGCTTTGGCTTATGGCAAACCAGGTGCCCCAGAATAATCCGGTGGCCAGTAATAAAAGTAACAATGCAATAAACTGGATAAACTTTAAAGCCATGACTTAAGGCTTTTCTGGTTTATTTTTAAGTTTGGACTTGGGTAGATATACCTTTGCGCCTTTGGCATCTACATAATAATACCTGGATTTGTTATCGATGTAAATGGTTTCTCCCTTGGGGCCAGCTTTACCTTTATAGGTTTTGTCTACTATTGCTGATGCGCCTTTAACCGCGATTTCTGCGGTTTTATTGCCCACTTTTTTCGCGGCTTTTTTAATCTCCGGGTCTGGATTGATCTTTATGGTGTCTTTCTTTTTGTCTTGGGCGAATCCGCCAACGGAGATGCTGGTACCAAGGGTCAGTAGCAGCGTTTTGATTAGTGTTTTCATCTTGTCTAGTTTTAAAATTCATATTCAACACGGCTAGGATCATTCAGGTTGCTATATCAAGGTGTAATGATCTTTTCCCGTTGTTTCTTATCCGGATTACGTTTATTGCCTAAATCGGTTTTTGGGAGCCGTACTCTTTTATTTTTTCTTCCGGTTTGTTTTGCGGCTGGTCATTCAGGTTTTCAGTTGCTGGCAGCTGATGACTGGTTCTGCGATCGATACCGCTATGATATTTAGGCCTGGTTAATTCTTTAGTTTTGCTGATATCATAATCCTTAGAACCGGGCTTTGGTGTTTCTTGCTTTTCCATGGCACAGGTTTTTGCTTTGAATTTTTGAATACTTAAGGCGCTGAAAATTATCAGCGCCTTTTTTGTTATATATCGGTGCCTGGGGTTGTTCCCGGCTCATGACTTGATCCCAATGGTTTATTTTTTCTTTCCGGTCTTGAGATCAAATCTGTTCTTCCCAGATCGGCTACCGAGGAGGTTTCTCCACTATCTGGTTTCTTTTCATTGATGCGCTCAGGTGTTTCTTTATAAACAGTTTTTTTTGGCACATGCTCTTTTTTCTGATGATCTTGTCTGCTTTCCATAATAATAAGTTTTAGTGAAAACCTGTTTTCTCCTTAAAAAACAAACCGGGGACATTTATGTTTTAAATCAAACCGTAAGGAAGTGGGAAATATGGGTTAATTTTAGTGTAAAAGTGGCGTGGAAATCAAAGTCAAAACTATTGGCGCTGGAAAGGATATTTTATCAGTGAGCAGCAGTTATATGAGGAATAAAGTTTGCAATGAGGATGTTATTGATTATGGGCATTTTTTATTATTGTAGTGGCGGTCCAGCTGTTTTTCTGGTTTAAACGGCCAAGGGATTAGCCGGAGAATTTTAAAAAATAATAAACCGGAATTCCACTTGGATGTTTTATAGTGAGCCCATTGGGTCTTCCCTGGAGATGTAGTGGGCGTGAATATCAAAAATAGAACAGGACTTCAATTTAAACAATTACTATGGAAAATCAACAGAACTCCTTAGAGAACCCGGCAGAAAAATATCCTAAACCTCCTTTTCCAAAACAAGATCAACCAGCTCCGGGAACCGAGTCCCGGCTTCGTCCCCAAGCAGATCATGGAGAAGAATCCTATAAGGGCAGCGGTAAGCTGGAGGGAAAGAAGGCCGTAATAACCGGTGGTGATTCTGGCATAGGTCGTGCGGTGGCAATTGCTTTTGCCAGAGAAGGGGCGGATGTTTTGATCAGTTATCTTGATGATTCAGAAGATGGGGATGCTAATGTTACCGCCGGACTGGTGGAAGCAGCCGGCAAAAAGGCAATTTTAATGAAGGGCGACATACAGGATGAAGCCCATTGCAAACGCATTATTGATACGGCTATAAAAGAGTTAGGTGGATTGGATATCCTGGTCAATAATGCTGCATTCCAGATGGCAAGAAAAACAATGGCAGATATTCCATCTGAAGAATGGGACCGTACATTTCGCACCAATATCACAGCAATGTTCTTTTTGTGTAAAGCAGCCGAACCTCATCTTAAACCTGGCAGTAGCATTATCAATACGACTTCAGTAAATGCTTATTCACCAAGTGAGCAGTTACTTCCCTATGCGGCCACAAAAGGTGCTATTCAGAATTTTACGGCTAATCTGAGCCAAATCTTGTTGATGGACGGTAAAGGCATTCGGGTAAATGCAGTGGCACCAGGCCCAATCTGGACGCCGCTAATACCTTCCACTATGCCGGAGCATGAAGAATTTGGTAAGAATACGCCTATGAAAAGGCCGGGGCAACCTGCTGAAGTGGCACCCGCATATGTGTTCTTAGCTTCCCAGGATGCGAGCTATATAGCAGGGGCTACCATACCCGTTACCGGAGGACGGATTACGATTTAAAGAACGGACTTTTGTGTTGCACAACTTTCATGAATTCAAATTATGGCTATGAAAAAACAGACAGTTAAACCCGAAAAAAAAACTAAATCTGACGAGAAATGGTCGGCTGAGGTAACTCAGCATAGTGATGCGCTGGATCTAGAGGGGGATATATTTGAATCTGATGATCCAAAGAAGATTGCCCGTTCACTGAAGAAGTCTGCCGAGGACAGTGACCGCAAGAAATCAGGTCCATATCGTTCTGCCATGTCGATGTTGACTTTCTATATCAATCGTGCGGGAAAGAATCTGCATGAGGATCAGAAAAAGGTATTGGAAAAGGCTAAGGATGAACTACGGAGTCTGTTTGGTAAACCGTTAAAGGGGTAATCCTGATCAGTTCAGTTAAGCTGAACTATAGTTGATATCATGAAAAAGATTATGGAATCTGCTTCGGGTTTATAGGTTATAGCATAACCCGCGGGATGGTTTATCGACACATACAGGCATCTTGGACCGCTGAAAAAATGACTTGATAAAAAATGCGACTGCCCATTAGGAGCAGCCGCTTTTGGATCTACTTTTTAGCTGTGTTGCCCTTCATGGACACCCTCTGCAAATTCTTCGACCATCTTGTCATTGAAGGCAGGCAGGTCATTCGGGCTACGGCTGGTAACCAAGCCATGGTCAACCACAACTTCCTGGTCATACCATTCTGCTCCGGCATTGAGCAGGTCAATTTTTATGGTTTTTGTCGAGGTCAGTTCCCTACCTTCTACTACTTCAGCTGTGATCAAAACCTGTGGTCCGTGACAGATCGCTGCTACTGGTTTTCCTGCCTCAAAAAATGCTTTCACAAAGGCAATGGCGTCCTCATTCTTTCTTAATGCATCCGGATTCAAAACTCCGCCAGGGATGACTAAGCCCTGGTAATCCTCGGCATTAGCTTCACTAATGGTCTTATCTACGTCAACTTCAATTGTCCACTGATGATCACCCTTCATGGCTTGTATCTTTCCTGCTTTAGATGAAATGATATGAACGGTGGCACCTTCCTCTTTTAGCCTTTGCACCGGGCTGGTCAATTCTGTTTCTTCAAAACCGCTTTCTGATAAAACGGCAATGGTTCGATTGCTTAATTGTCCCATGATTACTGTTTTAATGTTAAACTTTAATTCTCTGTATATTAGTACAATGACCAATACAGAATGTTTTAGCTATTGTGATTCTTTACATTGGGCAGAAGAATTTGATAATTGAGGCGCATTGTTTTTTTTATAAGCATGATGCTTTGGCTACTGGAATTGGGTGGCTGATTGAGAATCAGCATTTCAATAAATTAACTGCACTGGTCAGCAGGGGATCGTCGGTTTAATTTCTGCAGTTGCTGATGATCAGTGCCCGGAATACTTGGTGATTTGAGACAGAATTATTTGCTTGACTTGTTTTTACTGTTTCCATCTTTCTATACAATTTTTGAGTCTAAAGTTTGGAAGCAAATCTGGGTTTTAAAGTTTTTGTTAATTCTGCTGCCAGTTATGTCTAAGTTATTGGGGAAATAATCCCTTTGAATAAACACTCTGCTGCCTTGGATTGTTATACTTGGGCGATTATGGATTTTATCATGAAACAATCACCAGAAATTTATCATTTTACGGATGATGGGGTTATTCCCAATAGCAAACTTCCTGTAGTGATCTTCCGGGGGGTATTTAGCCTGGATCCTGATACGGGGGCGGACTGGTTGGAAGGTCATTTTGCGGAAAACAAATGGACAAATGCATTTCGCTGGCGGGTGTATGATTACCATCATTACCACAGCAATACGCATGAAGTTCTAGGTGTGTATGCCGGTAGCGCCCTGCTACAGCTGGGAGGCGAACATGGGCAGCAGATTAAGGTTGGCCTGGGAGATGTTGTGGTACTTCCTGCAGGAACCGGGCACAAGTCTATCAGCCATAGTGATGATTTTGCCGTGGTTGGGGCCTATCCGGATGGGGTAGAGCCTGACCTGATCCGTTTGGATGAGGATCGTCCGGAGGGTGTCAGAGAAAAAGTGGATGGGGTTTCTTTGCCTGAAAATGATCCGCTGAATGGAAAATCTGAAGGTGGGCTTTTAAGTTTTTGGAGATGACTGAGCTGAAGTTGAAAGTGGTCGGCTGCGGTGATGCCTTTGGTAGTGGGGGAAGGCTGAATACCTGTTTTCATATACAGGGTGCTGCGGGTAATTTTTTGATCGATTGCGGAGCGAGTAGTCTGCCGGGTTTAAAGCACCACGGGATCAATACCAATGATATCGATGCTATTGTGATCAGCCATTTTCATGGGGATCATTACGGTGGCATTCCTTTTTTGCTATTGGATGCTGCCATTTATGGTCGGGCAAAAAAGATACAAATCATCTCCCCACCAGGCGGGGAGCAGCGGATTTCTACTTTGCTGGACTTGCTTTATCCTGGTACGTCCGTGCTGAAGAAACTTAATGTAGAATTCCTGGAATACTGTGCTGGCAAAGTATCATTGGTGGAACATTTTAGTGTAGAGGCATTTGAAGTCATCCATGCTGAAAAGGCTTTACCTCATGGAGTCCGGATTGAAATTGAAGGTAAGGTCATTGCTTATTCTGGTGATACTTCCTGGACAGATACACTGATGCCTTTAAGTGATGGGGCAGATCTTTTTATTTGTGAGTGTAATTTTTTTAGCACCAAGGTTACAGGGCATATGAATTACCTGGAACTGGAGAAAAAACTGTCTGAGTTCTCTTGTAAACGCATATTGCTGACGCATTTTGACCAGGAAATGTTGGACAGGCTGGACCGGTTGAAACCGGGATATTTAACCGATGGAATGGAGATCATGCTCTAATTATCCTTTGCCTGCTTAATGAGCATGGATGGCTTTGCGGATGAAATTTAGCATTGGCATATCCAGCTCACAACCCTGGCTTTCGCAGCGGGCATGATCTTTTTCATCGAGCTGGATGGTTCCAATGGAATCTTCTTCTACATAAATCTGGTAACGGGAGTTTCCCAGTGATGTGATGTTGTAAAATCGTCCTCAACCATTATGGGCTACTTCTATTCTAAAATGTTCTATGTGTTATTTCTTTAATTCAAATCATCTTCATCCCTGTTTAAGTCAAAGTCGTCATCTTCCTGCTCGGGATCAACAGGAGAATCTTGCTGGTGGAAGATGGGATCCAGTTCATCAGTTTCTGCGGTAATGGCAGGATCTATTAAAATGGTCTGTTCTGAGCCATCGGCTTGCCGCTGGTGATAATTGCCTGCCAGGCTGTTACTTTTACCTTCTGTTTGGCGTTCCAGGTTTATGCTCTCCTTAGTATCCATATTTTTGTCTTTAAGAGTTACTGGAAAAACAGCTGGAATTAAAAAAGGTTCTTTAATTGTTCAAACCCTGGCAAAACCAATTCATATGTTTTTTGTTGTTTATGAAAATCTTGTTTTGTTAAACAAGAAAGAATAGGCTTATGGAAACCATTATTGTACAGGATACCGATGTGGCTATTTTGGATGTGCTTACCCAGGCTTTAATAATGGAAGGCTTTCAGGTGCTGCCGGTTTCAGATATCAAAGGGGATTTCCTTTCCCTGGTAGATCAGCACAGGCCCCACGTGGTCATGCTGGATTATAAGCTGGATGGTGAGGCCTGCAAACAAACCTGTTTTCAGATCAAGCAGCGTTACCCGCACCTTCCGATAATTGCCATGAGCTGTAATTATAATATTGACCGCTTGTATGGGGCTAATGGGTTTGATGGTTATATCCGGAAACCTTTTGACCTGGACTTGCTGTATACTATCCTCAGAAGGCATATTCCCGAGCAGCAAAAACCAGCCGACAGGCAATAAATGCGTTTATAAGGGCTGTGGCTTAGTTTTATTTTTTCTTTAAAGATTTTGTGCCAAATAAGGTGTCCCACAGGGGTGAACTGACCCCGTAGAAGTGATCGGGATATTTGTAATGGTGCAGGTAGTGGTTTCTCCACAGTACCTTTAGGTATTTAGGTGGCGGATAGGCATGTATGGCAAAATGCAGCGAAACATAGAGCAGGTAGCCGAAAATAAAACCTGCGAAAAATACGATTCCGTAACCTGGGCTACTTAAAATCAATGACGAAATTCCATAAAAAGAAAGAAATACGGTAGCAGAAAGAATTAAGCTCGGTACAGGTGGCATAAATAACCTGTTTCTATCTCTTGGGAACTCATGGTGGTTTTCATGAAAAATATAGACCAGGCGCTTGGCTATAGGAGCCCTGGCTTTAAAATGAAATAGAAAACGGTGTGTCAGGTATTCAAATAGCGTCCAGTTAAACATCCCGGCTAGAAAAACTAAGGTCATCAATCCTATCGCGTACTGATAGGCGTAATGTGCATAATATACTAAGCATATAACCATTGGAATGTATAAGGTATAAAATTACCCATGGACGCGTTTTACTGATTGCTTCTAAAAAGGGGTGCTTAAAAATCCGTGCCTGCCCCTTATTTTTAATGCTAAGCGCTTCCATTTGATTGGAATTAGGACTGTTATTCGTTCGTTTTGAAAAAGGGGAACCTCCATAAGTTCCCCTTTAGTTTAGGATGGGAATTTATTTAATGTCGATGTGCCTACTGGTCATTTTGGATTCTTCCTTTTTGGCTACATTGATCTTCAGTACACCATCTGTATATTCCGCCTCAATATTTCCGTCATCTGCAGAATCAGGTAAAGCAAAGGAACGTACAAAAGAAGTATAACTGTATTCCCGGCGGTTGTACTTCTTGTTGCTTTCTGTCTCCTCAGATTTTTTCTCTACCGAGATGTTCAGCATGTTTCGATCGAGGTCGATCTTAAAATCTTCTTTTTTCAGACCCGGCGCACCGAGTTCGATATGGTAATGGCCGTCAGATTCGCAAATGTTGACAGCCGGCACCCTGGAGATCATCCGGTCGGAGATAAAAGAATCGTTAAAGATAGATTCGAAGATGTCATTGAAACCAGGGCTCACCAGATCCCTGCCGTTTCTTTCATTAAATTTTACTAAGGTCATTTTTAGTCCTCCAATAATTGTTGTTTTTGTTTTAACCTAAGCGTTAACAGATAAAGAATTTGTTGATCTAATTCCTCTCTTCATTCCGTAGTTTGTCGGCTGTCATTTTTTTGCCGCTGACTTGCTTGGAAAGGAATTTTGCTTCTTCCAGGTTTCTTCTCAATACGGTGAGTTGTTTATTAGAGAAACTTACAATAGCCGTATCGCCAAACATGGCGCCTTTTTCCAACAGGGAAATGGCCTGGTTGTGGTCTTCAATGGTAATGGATAGGTATTGCCTGTCAAAATCGCCATTGCCGGCTTTTTTTAAAGCGGACATGAGCTGGTCAGGAACAAATGTTGTGGAATCGGCAAGTGTAATGTTCCTGGCTTGCGCAAATGGTTTGAGGTCTGTGTAGACCAGGATGCTGGCATCCATTGCCTTTACGGCATATTCCCTTACTTTTGAATTTTTGGATTTCTTTTTGGCAAGTTTTGAAAGGTTGATCTCCTTGGCGCTGGCAGTGGAGAGTTGCCTGATGAACTGCTCGGTGCTCAATGTGTCTGCCTGCCACTGGAATGGGACCACCGGGGTATTGTTTTGTGTCGGGGTCTGGCTGAGCCCGCTTACTGCGATGCTGCAGGTGGCTATTGTTGCCATCGCATAATTTTTAAAATTTTCCATAACATACAGATTAAAAAGTTGATTAATCCATGTAAAAAGCGCTACCTTCAGATATGTTAGGGTTGGATGCTATTTGAGTTATTTAAATAGCATATGCGGTTTGTTCAGGTAATTGAGCTCCTTGTCTCTTTGTTGCTGATCGGAAACCATCTTTATCTTTTGTTCCGCTGAACCGGAAACCAGTGCGGATTCTGGGTGATCATTGCTTTGAATCCTTTTTCTTTTCTTTTCCATGAGCCTATAGTTTAGCATTAATACCTCTACTGAGACCATAAAACAATTGGGTTTCCATCTTTGTTTATTTTTTTTGAACTAACTCGATTGTGGATTGTTTTTAAGATATCTGGTTAACCTCCTGCAACGCATTCCGTAAAGAAAGGAGAAAATCATGGAAACATTTTCTGTACAATTCCGGGCGAGAAACCTGGACCTGAGTGCTATGGTGACCGAATACGAACATCACCAGAAATTCAAAGTTGAAATGGTAACGAATGAGTCTGATCCGGTGCTGTTAAACCGGTCGGTAGACGGGGAATGGACGGTGGCCCACCCTGGTCAGCGTAATTTTTCTGAGCGGGAATTCCAGGCACTCGAACGCGCCATAGAAGCCCACCTGGATAAAATATATACAGTAAATAGAATACTGGTGCTGACTGACTTTTCCGAGGAAGCTGCAAATGCCGCCAGGTATGCCACTGGGCTGGCCCATCAGCTGGAGGCTGAAAAAATAACGCTCTATCACTCTTACGAGTCCGTTGCCGTGCCGGCTACTGCATTTGCCCCTTATACAGGAGGTTTTACTGAATCTCCGGAACTGAGTTTAAAGAACATCACTGAACTGAAGAATAAACTTCAGGAAGGACTTCCTGCAAATGCTGAAATGGATGTTCGCTGTGATGAAAGGAATTTGCTGAATGCGGTGATCAGCCTCTCCGGACAGGAACATATCGGTCTTGTAGTGATGGGTATTTCCGGAAAAAGTGGTCTTGAAAGGGCATTAATCGGTAGTAATACGATCAGTCTGGCGAAGGATAGCCCGGTGCCCTTACTCATTGTACCACCCGTTGCTTCCTTTCAACCCATAAAAACGGTTGTTTTTGCCTGCGATTTGAAGCGTGTGTCGGAATCTACCCCGGTACTGGCCATTAAGCGGTTTATCAATACCTTGGGCGCACGGTTGGTCATTTTAAATGTAGGCCATGATCGTCACCATTTTAATCCAGATGCCATTAAGGAAATGAAACAGCTTCACCAACTTTGGGATGGCGAGCATCCGGAATACCACTACACGGATCATGAAGATATGGCCAAAGGGATTATGGAGTTTGCTGCTGAGCAAAGTGCCGAACTGGTGATTACGGTTCCTAAACAATATGGTTTCTTTGAAAGTATTTTTCATCGCAGCATGACCAAAAAGCTGGCCTACCACACTCATTTGCCTTTACTGCTTTTTAAAGAAGACATATAAACTCTGGTTGCTAACTAAAAGAAATCGCTATGAAAGCAATTGTGTTGCTGGGAAGAATTTTATTCTCCCTGATTTTTTTAATTTCCGGTCCAGGCCATTTTTCGAATCAAAGTATTCAGTTTGCTATGGCCCAGGGGGTGCCGTTACCTTCTTTACTGGTTCCGTTTTCAGGTATTTTAGCCCTTATAGGCGGGATCAGTATTTTGTTGGGGTACAAAGCCAAACTGGGCGCCTGGATCATTGTTGTTTTTTTGGTGCCGGTGACATTGATGATGCATAATTTCTGGGCAGCGTCTGACCTGCAGGTGAAACAAATGCAGCTGGCCATGTTTATGAAAAACCTGTCTTTACTGGGAGGAGCGCTGCTGATCACGTATTTCGGCCCGGGGCCCTTAAGTATGGATCACAAAATGGGGGTGCCTGAGCTGGATCAGCCGGGGTAAGTGCGTTTATAGTATCTTTGCTGGAGGAAGCCCGTGCAATTTATAGACAATTGCTGTTTAAAATTGTATTGTGCAACTTTTGGCCTATAGTTGCACAATATAGCTGCCGATTAAGCAATAACAGGTCCTTTTTTATCTTCAATGGCTTTCAATAGCTGATCGTAGGGTTTATTGAATTTTTCTATGCCTTCATCTTCTAACTGACTGGCAATGTTTTGAAGATTAATCCCTATCAGTTTTAATTGCTGCAGGGTTTGGTCTGCTTTATCCAGATCATGTTCCAGACGACTGGCCGGATGTCCATGGTCGCGGTAGGCCTCAAGGGTTTCCATTGGAATCGTATTGATGGTTTCCGGTCCTATCAGTGCTTCTACATATTTGGTGTCAGGGAAAGAAGGATCTTTGGTTCCTGTGCTCGCCCATAAGACACGCTGTGGCATGGCACCCATTGCCTGAAGTTTCATGAAGCGGTCGCTGCTGAACACACGTTTATAAATCTGATAGGCCTGTTTGGCACAGGCAATCGCGACTTCTCCTTTCATCTGAGGCTCGCCTTTTTCTTCCAGTATGGGGTCAATAAGTACATCGATCCGGCTCAAAAAAAAGCTCGCGACAGAAGCAATATGATCTATTGGTAATCCCACAGCTACCCGGTCCTCCAGTCCGGAGAGATAGGCTTCAGTAACCTCTTCATACCGGTCGAGGCCAAAGAGCAGTGTAATGTTGATGTTCAGCCCTTCACTGATCGTTCTTCTGATGGCAGATAACCCCGCCGTTGTGGCCGGAATTTTAATCATTACATTTTTCCGATCAACCTTTCTCCATAATTCCACAGCCTGTTTGATTGTTCCGTTGGTGTCATGTGCCAGGTGGGGAGAGACTTCCAGGCTGACGTAACCATCTTCATCCCGGGCAAAAATTGGATTAAACAGGTCTGCTGCATTTTGAATATCGGTAATGGCAAGTTGATAAAAGATGGCTTCATTGTCCTGATGGATGGCAGCAAGTTGTCCGATCTGTTGGTCATAATCATTGCTGCTGCTGATGGCTTTTTCAAAAATGGCCGGGTTAGAGGTCATGCCTCGTACGCCATCTTCTTCTATCAATTTTTTTAGCTGACCGGAACGAATGAGGTTGCGGTCAAGGAAATCCAGCCAAATGCGCTGACCGAATTCCTGCAATTGTTTTATTTTATTTGTCTCCATGGCTTAATTTTTATGTTGGTGATGGTTTTTACTGCCATCTGTTGATTGATGAAGAACCTGGGATGGAATCAGGGCATGCACTTGACTGATGATGGCGGATGCGCTGATACACGCCTCTTCAAGTAATTCCTCCATTTTTCCTGAATGTGAAATCTGAGCTACCGCCATTTTTTTTACCTGTACCAGTCTTTCTGAGGCAGTGACTGCAGTCACTGCAAAATCACCCATTCCCCCATGAGAAAAATGATCTTCCACGGTGATCAGAATCGGATTCCTTGTCGCTGTGACACAGTTAATCAGTGTTTCCTGATCTATAGGGTTGATGCTGTAACAATCCACTACCCGGACAGCTATTCCTTCTTCTTTTAGTTGGTCGGCTGCCTTGAGTGCTTCAAATACCGTAATGCCAGTGGCGGCAATGGTCAGCTGATCCTCATCTGACCGTCGCAATAGTTTTGATCCCCCAATCTTAAACTCTTCCTGGTTTTCATAGATCAGGGGTGTTTTAGGACGCAGTGTTCTTAAGTAAACCATACCTTGATGTTTGATCATCAGGTCGGTTAATTTCGAGGTTGCGACTGCATCTGCCGGCTGGAAGATCACGGTATGGGGTAGGGTTCCGAATAAGGCGATGTCTTCCAATCCCATTTGAGAAGGTCCATCTTCACCAATGGAAACACCCACATGTGAGCCTACAAATTTGATGTTTGCCTCGGATACCCTGGCCATACGAATCTGGTCGGCCGCCCTGGTCAGGAATGCACCGAAAGTAGCTACAATAGGTATTTTACCCAACCTGGAAAGGCCTGTAGCTACAGATACCATGTTTTGTTCAGCAATATAACATTCTATAAAACGCTCTGGAAATATGGATAAGAAATCTGCGGTAAAGGTTGAATTCTTTACATCAGCATCCAGTACATAAATGTCCTTGTTTTCTTTTCCTAATTCAGTGATCACTTCACCAAATACTTCCCTGGTGGCGTATTCCTGGTCAATGTCATAGGATGGCTTAATGGAGATGGGGAAGGTAGCCCGCCCCGGCAACCAGGTTGTGCCTGGTTGCCTTAAGTTAAAGTGAAGCTGATCATCAATATCTCCTAATTCTTCCAGTGCTTTTTGTAACTGTTCCTTATCCAGGGCTTTCCCATGCCAGCCTTCCCTGTCTTCCAGAAAGGAGATGCCTTTGCCTTTAATGGTCTGTGCAATGATGGCCAGAGGCTTCCCATTATGATTGTCCGTACCTTGCCTGAATGCCTCGTCCACCTCGTTAAGGTTATGACCGTCAATTTCAATCACTTCAAATCCGAAAGCCCGGAAGCGCTCGGCATATTTTTCAAGATCCCAGCCAAACATCGTTTCTCCGCTTTGGGCCAGTCGGTTGATGTCGGCTATAGCAATCAGGTTGTCCAGCTGATGATAGGAGGCAAAGTTGGCGGCCTCCCAGACTTGTCCTTCAGCAAGTTCTCCGTCACCTAGAAGAACGTAGGTTTTGTAATCCAGTTGCGCTCTTTTTGCCAGTAGTGCAAGTCCTGCTGCAACCGAAAGACCTTGACCTAATGAGCCCGTAGCTGCTTCTGAATATACAAATCTTGGAGTGGGGTGTCCTTCAAACCGGCTGTCGAATTTTCGTAACCTGAGTGTTTCTGCCAAGGGATAGGCACCGGCCATGCCGAATAAGGTGTATAGCAGCGGTGCGGCATGTCCTTTGGAAAGGACAAAACGGTCATTATATAAATTCAGCGGATTCTTGAGATCATAGCTGAAATATTTATCAAAAAGTACGGCCGTGAGATCGGCTGCCGATAGGCAGGAGGTAGGGTGTCCGGAGCCGGCTGCTGTGGTCGTGCGTAGGCACCATTTACGGATTAGGTTGGCTTTTTCTTGTAATTTCTCGTTGTTTTTCATAGGGTTTTCACTTTTTCAAATCAACTAAAGGAAAGCGTTGAAAACGTTGAGAGAACGTTAAGAGAGAACGTTGCAGTGAACAATTTGAACATCCCCGAGCAAATTGACACCTGTTGATGCTCTAGATACAGCTGGGCCGGGGGCATCCCTGGAACGGTTTGTGCCAGCTTTAAAGAAAACAAATAAAAAAGGCTAGTGTTTGGTAAATTCTTTAAAACTACATTTTCTGGCAATTGTTATTAAAACAGCACCATATCATATCTAGTGTAACGCTTGTTTACATTGAATAGGTTTTATGTTTTAATCTGTATGTTATGGAAAATTTCAAAGACTATGCGGTGGCCTCCATTGTGATTTGTGCCATTGCCATGTGCGGTGCGGCCAAAAGCACTATGGTTGAACCAAAGTTTGCTTACGGGGTCTTTAGCTCGCTGTCAGACTCACTTAATACGGAACAGTTTATTCAGCAAATGTCGGTAGGTAGCGGTAAGGAAATAAATTTGTCAAAACTGGCGAAAGAAAAAACCAAAAATTCAAGAATAAGGGATTATGCCATAAAAGTTATGGATGCTTGTATTCTTGCAAATTCGGATCTTAAGCCACTTGCTGAAGCGAAGAAAATGATTTTGGCTGATTCCACCAGCGTTGAGCCTGACCAAATTCAGGCTAAACTAGAAAAATCAAAAGGAGCCGAATTTGACAAAAAATATCTTGCTGCCACAATAGATCATCATAATCAAATGATTGTTATGCTCGAGAAAGGGGTTATGTCTCCTGATACTACAGTGGTTTCCCTGGCTGCGAAATTTCTACTGGTGTGGAGAAGAAACCTGGAAGGGGCAAAATTTCTTTCCAAAAGCATCAGGGACGGTAAGATGGTGGCCGATGGCTTACCAAAGGAAGAATAAGCTGTTCTGACTTAGGACGTTGCCTTTTCCACCCCCTGTGTCGTCATGATGACCGGAATTATGGTGCCATCCTGGTTATACCTAAGATAATCTATACAGATGGAGCGACGGTGACTTCCGCCTCCTTTTAAAGCCCCATTGTGATAGAAGAGATATGAGGTTCCTTTAAAATCAATGATTGCCGGGCGGTTGGTTTCACAATTCTTAGGCACTTGGTTTAAGATGCCTGTAAAAGTCCATGGGCCGTTGGCGTTACGGCTCATGGCATATCCTATTTTCTCGGGCATGCCATAGCCGTAAGAAAGATAATACCAGTCGCCATTTTTATGGATATGCGCACCTTCGCTGAATGCAGGAAGGGAAATGATGTTAATCGGGCCGTCAATTGCAATCATGTTGTTTTTTAATTTGGCCATATAGCAGGTTTGGTTCCCCCAGATAAGATAGGCTTGCCCATTCTCATCAATGATCGCTGTAGGATCCAGGTTTGCTTTTTGATTAGCAGTTGGGGGGATCATATCATGCGATATTAATGCAAATCCTTTGGCGTCGCTGAACGGTCCTGTGGGTTGATCCGCAACAGCTACTCCAATGGCCATACCCGGAATGCTGCGATGGGAAACCGCGGCATACCAATAGAATTTATTGTCCCTCTCAATGACTTTTGAGGCATAGGCATCGCCCTTAGCCCAGCTAAAATCTGCTGCTTTTAATGGAGATGGGTGTTCCTTCCAATTCACCAGGTCTGCAGATGAAAAGCACAGCCAATCGTTCATGACATAATCTTCTACTCCTGCAGGAGGAGTGTCGTGGCCAGTGTACAGGTACAGCGTATCATTGTGGACCAGTACGGTCGGATCGGCCGTAAATTTGTGCCTGATGATGGGATTACCTTGCCCGGTATGTTTTGCATGTGCCATAGGTGACTGGTAGGGCGATTGATGGTACTCCCTATGGGGTGATGAGTTTTTCACGATCGTCTTCGTCTTTATTTCGGGGATTGCCCAGGTTAGGTTTTGGTGAGGCCGGACTTGAAACTTTGGTTTCATGTAGGTCTGCCTGATCATTCAGGTTTTCAGTTGCAGGCAATTCATAACTCATTCTTCTATCGCTACTGCTGTGGTATTCCGGAACATTTAAGTGTTGCGGCTTTTCCGTATTATACGCCGCTGAGCCAGGTTTGGGTGTGTTTCGATTTTTCATAATATCTGTCTTTATGGGATGATTGGCCTGTCAGCTAAACCTTCCTCTTTAAAAAGGCGGGAATGCTTAACGTTCTTTCTTATTTTTATTTAACCTTTGCCGCAGTTCTTCTTCGGCCTGTTTGACTTCGTCTTTTTCTGAAAGAGGTTCGTCGGTTTTCAGCTTTTTTGGATTGGAACTCGCTGCTTTTGCAAGCGCTTTATCTATGTCACTGTCCCGTATGAATTTGTCTTTGTTTTTCATGGTGCCGTCGCTGTATGTGGAACGATTTTGTCGAATTTCTTTTTGACCGGAGGTAAGCCTGTAAAAAAGACGAAAAGGAGCGCTGCGTATAAATAATGGTCCCATCATGCAATAGGTTTATGGCGATCCGCTTAATGCTGAAGTACTGTTGCCGCTGCTGTCAGATGATGGACTGAATACCCCGGTCAGGACTTTTTCTTCGGTACTTTCGCACCTGCTTTACGGGCTTCTGACAGACCAATTGCAACTGCCTGTTTTTTAGAGGTAACCTTTTTTCCGCTACCGGATTTGAGTTTCCCTTCTTTCATTTCATGCATGGTTTTTTCCACTTTCTCTGAGGCTTTTTCTGAATACTTTGCCATAGTCTTAATATTAAATTTTTTTCCATTTGCCTATAAGCCAGTAAACACTGGTCCCTTAGAGTCTTTTAGTATTTAGGAGCTTATAGCTAAAGAGTAACAAGCTATTTGCCAAATGGTTTGTCATAAGATATTTAATGACAAAGAGGGATTGGGCACCTACAGTAGGTGTTTTCTCTACCCCTGTGTACATTGAAGGCAATGACATTCATTTGATCTTTTTAAAGGTAAATACATTCAAATGGCCCACCAGGTAATTACCAACCCAGGCTTCGATAGTATCTTTATTCTCATAAAGGGCGATTCCGACAGGTTTTCCCGGACAATCGATGGAAAAGATTCTCCTGAAACTCCCCGGGTTGATCTTAAAAACATCAATTTTATTCCCCAGGTAGCAAGTCACAAAAAGGAATTTCTGGTTTTCTGATAAAGCAATCGTTCTGGGCTGCGTTTTGGCGGTAAATAAGATCCTGCCTGTGCTGGTCGCCATACAGGCAATTTCAGAAACAGCATTGAAAGAAATAAATAAACGCCCCAAGTTATCCGTGACCAGGTGCCGTGGGTTTTGAGGTACTGTAAATCGCTTTTCAACCTTCCAGGTTTTATTATTGATCCGGATGATGGAATTTCCGCCCATTATACCCACATAGGTGCTGCTGTTTTTATCGTCAACGGCAATTCCCCTGGGGATCGCTGAAGTGGATATGGTAGCTATTTTTTTCCATAAGGAGCAAGTGTATCGTTTATCTTTAAGACGCTGACGGTTTTGGAGGTCCAGTTGCTGACCAATAAATACCTGTTGTCCGCTGTTTTTGCAATTACTTTCGGTGTTTTTCCGGTTTGGATCAGGGGAACCAGCAGGGTGTCTTTGACCTGAGTACCCTGATGGGAGAGGTAAACCACCTTATTGCGAACTGAACTGGCCGCCGATTGGCCCCTCCATGCCGAATCTAAGGGCAGTGGGATAATGCCTTCGCTATTGTGTAGGGAAACCCACAAGATCTTATCGTGATGACTAAAGCAGGCCTCTACCGGTTTTTCGGCAAAAGAAGGGATCTTTTGGTGGGAACGATAGTCCAATCCCCTGGCTTTTGTGGGGCTGAAATTGAATACCCTGATTTGCTTTTTACTTGCCTGGCTAAATTCACTGATGTACATATTTTCCAGGTTAAGCGCATACAGTTTTGTGCCTGTTGAATTGAACAAGACCGATTTTATTCCCCAGGAAGATGGAATGATATGTGTTTGTTCAAAGATTAATCCCGAATAGGATTTGTTCCCGGTGGTGTCAGACCCAAGCCACGCGGTTCCATGTCCGGTGGTTGCGTGGTGAGGTGTAATCCCACCGATCCCCATCAGAGAAAGTAACCCAGTTAAAATCCAGTGCTCTTTCATAATGGCTGCGTGGTCTCAGAACTGAAAATTGTGAGCTTTAAGTAATAGTGACGTATGCTAGGAGGCTATTTTAAGGCATTCCTGCGCACAATGTAAACAGGCTTCAGCACATTTTTGACAATGTTCGCTATGGTGTTTACCACATTCTGTTCCACAGTCATTACAAATCTCCGCACAGAGTTTACAAAGTTGTTTTGCGCTGTCAATACCCAGACTCATCAGTTGTGCAGCAGCGTAACATACCGCTGCGCATTCCATATCCAGTCTGATGCATTCCGCCATCATTTCCACATCCGGTTCCCGGGTGCAAGAGCTGGCGCAGTAGTTGCAGGTTGAGGCACATTCCAAACAAGCCTCAATGCATGATTTCCATTCATGGTATCCCATTGGCTTCAATTTTAAGTTTCAAATCAAATAGCTACTTAAACAGCATGTGCGGTTTGTTAATATATTTGGTTGCTTGTTCTGCCTGATCATGCAGATCTGCATTTGCCTGTTCCTTCTCGGGTAACAGCTCCCCGGTCTTAGATTTCTGGGGATTCGGACTACCTGCCTTTGCAATGACCTTATCGATCTCACTGCCTGTTATTCTTTTTCTTTTATTTTCCATGACTAAGACTTTAAAGAATTAGGAAACCAGATTGTTGTTTTTAATGGTTAACAGTCAGGTGTTTAAATGGTTTGTCATAAATTCAATTTTTAAAAATTTGACAAACCTTTATAAATAGGGATTGTTCAAAAAATGCCGTGCATATTGAAGCTTAAAAATTCAATATGCATTTAGCGTGTTCTTAAACTGACCATAGAACCATGAAGAATACTAAAACCAAAGTTAAATCAAAAAAATATGAGCACTTCAAATCAGACGCATAATCATCAAACCATTAGAGAATGGGCGGAAGCGCGAAATGGTGTCCCTGCCCGGGTGATTGGCACAACAGTAAACGGTGATGAAGGTATACTAAGAATTCATTTTCCGGAATTCAGTAAAAGTGATGATCTGGAAGAAATCAGCTGGGAAGATTTTTTTAATGATTTTGACCAGGAAAGACTTGACTTTTTATATCAGGAAAAAAAGGCAAATGGGGAAATGAGCACCTTTCATAAATTTGTATCCAGGTTGGGTTCAGGGGAAACGGTTTCCGCCCCAGACGGCATGGGACTGGGTTAGTCAATTGTGATATGGAGTTGTCAGATCTCATCGCTCAGCAGATCCGTGAAACTGGACCCATCCCATTCAACGAATTTATGGAGTGCTGCCTGTATGACCCTTGGAATGGTTATTATACCACAAGATGCAATTCAATAGGTGCAGAAGGAGATTTTTATACGAGTGCGACACTTTCACCGGTTTTTGGCGCACTTCTGGCAAAGCAGCTTGAACAGATGTGGGTGCAAATGGGCTGTCTTCCATTTACTATTTTGGAATATGGTGCAGGTACAGGTCATTTATGCAGGGACATCATGACTTGCCTTCAAACCAATACCAGGATGTTTGCTGAGCTGCGTTATTGCATCATAGAAAAAAGTCCGCGGATGCGCAAGCTGGCCAGAAACCTGTTGACCGATAAAGTGGAATGGTATGATTCGATCTCAGAGATCCCGGCGATAAATGGTTGCGTGCTGTCCAACGAGCTGATAGATAATTTTACGGTACACCGGGTGGTGATGGAAAAGGAATTGATGGAGGTATTCGTCGACTATCAAAATGGTTTTTGTGAGTTGCTGCGTCCCGCTGGAACAACACTCAAAGCCTACCTTAGCGAATTGGGTATAGATCTTCCCAAAGGGTTCGGTACCGAGATCAATCTGCAGGCACTCGATTGGATCGGTGAGGTGGCTTCCGCCTTAAAGAGCGGGTATGTGATCACCATAGATTATGGTTATAGCATTGCAGATATGTGCATCCCAGGGAAGGAAAAGGGAACGTTGTTATGCTACTACAAGCATTCAGTAAATGATTCTTTTTATGAACATATCGGTGAGCAGGACATGACCTCTTTTGTGAATTTCTCTGCACTGCGCCATTGGGGAGAGAAAAATGGATTGAGGGAGGCAGGTTTTACCGATCAGAGATACTTCTTAACTTCCCTCGGATTCCGGGAGCAGCTCCTGAACATTCTTTCAGGAGAACAGGATGTTGTCCTGGCAGCTCAAAAGGCTGCACATATCGGCCATACGCTGCTGATAGAGATGGGCAGTAAATACAAAGTACTCATACAGGAAAAGGGTGTCGCTCACAGCCCGCTTTCAGGGCTTGGAATTTGCGCTCCGGGTTAGTGAATGTTGCCGCACTTTAAAGAGGCATTAAACCACCTGGTAAAAAGCCTATAGTTGATCCTTAGTCGCCGCCTGCTTTTTCGCAGCCGCTCTTTTACGATATTCATGGGGAGATTCAATGAAGATGCGATTTCCTGGTGAGTATAACCCTCAAAATATTTGATAAATATGAGGCTGTTTTCATCATTTGGAAGGCTGAATTCCATTTTTAAGTTGTGTGGCAGTTGTTCCATAGCTCAAGGATTACCAAATATTCTAACGCGTTTATCACCGATTTATTTTCTGAGCTGGCCTTTTGGGTAGGCTGGATAAAACATCGATGCTGCATTTTTTTGCACCTGTTGAATGAAACTCCATAATGAGAAGGGTTTTTTGTTCAGTTTTCCTGAACCAATCCAAACCTGCATTGTTTTTCAGTTAGGACGCTTTCAGATAAAGCGTTGTCCAACTAATCGATAGCTCATATGGAAACTAATTATTTTATTGAAGGTTTGGTTGTGCTACTGGTCGTATTGTTAGTCATTTTCCTGATCAACCGGAACAAAAAGGATTTAACTAAATATGAGGAGGACGTAAATAAATCTGAGATTTCTCCAAAAAACATGAGAATCATGTTTAATGTAATTTTTTAGACGGTACTGGTGAGAAATTAAACCAATTAAACAACCTTGCATGGCATTTATCGCAGTTTTGCTTGCGCTGTTTTTGCAATGATGTTAGCCGCGATCTTAGGCTGACGTTCTAAAATGCTGGGGGGATTCTGGCGCTCTTTATCCTGATGCTCTTTGTCTCTCTGGCTGCGGTTTCTTATTGGGGCAATACTCCATGGAAACATCGTGAAAGTAAGCCAGACATTAGAAATAAGCAGCAACTACGGCATGTGCGGGCAGAAACCAAAAGTGCATAAGCTGCTGACCGAATTTATGAAAGGAAAGCATTACCCTGAAGGCAAGACCCTGTTTAAAAATGGCGATATCGTAACTCTATTTTGTGTCCTTAGGTTCTTTACTTTTTCGGTGCTATATTGGAAATGATCAGAATCTTCTCTTAATGATCATTAAAACTGCAGTGAGCCATAAGATTTTTTAAGCATATTTGTATATTTATAAAAGAATTTGCTGCTAATTAAAGACTAATGTTTCTCATGATGAAAAACAATATCAAAATTTTCTTTTTTTTTGTATTTTTGTTAGTGATTTTTGTTTCAGTTGAGAAATCAGTTGGCCAGGTTGCTAAATTACCTACAGCATGGACAAATGTGGCTATAGAATCAAAAATTCCATTCCCGGACTACCCCAGGCCCCAGCTTGAACGTAAGGATTGGCTGTGTTTGAATGGAAAATGGGACTATATTGGTGGTAAAGATGTTATGAATGCCCTCAATCCATCAAAACCCATAAACTTCGGTGACAAAAGTGAGCAGATACTTGTTCCTTACTGTCCAGAGTCTATACTGTCCGGAATTGAAAGAAAACAGGAAATAAATATGTGGTACCGCAGGAGCCTGGAAATCCCAGACTCCTGGAAAGATAAACAAATCATTATCCATTTTGATGCTGTTGATCACGACGCAACTGTTTTTGTCAATGGACAAAAAGCCGGATCACATGCCGGTGGGTACGATGCTTTCAGCCTAAACATCACCCCTTTTTTGAAAAAGGGCGCCAACATAATTATTGTTGCCTCCTATGATCCAAACGATGGCCGGGCGCCATCAGGTAAGAATGGTCCTCGTGGCGATTATACTTTTTCATCGGGAATCTGGCAAACGGTTTGGCTTGAGCCGGTAAATGAAAATTACATCAAGAACATCCGCCTACTGCCTGATTTAGCCAATAGTCGCCTGAAGGTAGAGGTGAATGCAGACGTTGGTCAAGTTTCTGCGGTGGTACTTGAGGGGAAAAAGATGGTTTCCGAGATTAAATCCGAAGCTGGAACTGCGTTTTACATTCCAATTAAAAATCCAAAACTGTGGTCTCCAGATGAGCCCTTTTTATATGATCTGAAGTTGACGTTACTAAGTAAAAATGGTAAAGTTACCGATGAGGTAACCAGCTATTTCGGAATGCGTGATGTGAAACTTGGTAAAGTGAATGGTGTCATTAGGCCGTTATTGAATGACAAATTCGTTATGCAGGTCGGCCTCCTTGATCAGGGATATTGGCCGGACGGAATTCTGACTGCACCAACAGAAGATGCGCTGAAATATGATGTGGAATTTACCAAGAGGGCAGGATTCAATTTGATTAGGAAGCATATGAAAACCGAGCCAAAACGATTTTATTACTGGGCAGACAAACTTGGCTTATTGGTTTGGCAGGATATGCCGGCCATTTGGTACCAACATGAAGATACAGCCAGAACACGAACAGTTTTCCGTAAGGAGCTAAAAGCCATAATGGACGATCATTACAATTCACCTTCTATCATTACCTGGGTTCCATTTAATGAAAACTGGGGTGCATTTGACGTAAAAGAAATTACTGACTGGGTAAAAAAATACGATCCGTCAAGGCTTGTGAATGGCAACTCTGGCTTCAACAACAATCCCGGGTACCAAAAAGCAGCTGGAGATCCTGGGAATGGAGATTTTGTAGATACCCATATTTACATTGGACCTAACGATGCTTCTGTGCCTGATGATAAACGAGCTGCCTCACTGGGCGAATTTGGAGGCGTAGGTCTGTTTGTGAGGGGACATATGTGGCCAGTGGAAAATAATGCGTATGGTTATGAGCCTACCAAAACTGCACTTACAGACCGCTACATTCTCTTGTTAGATCAGGTTGAGCAGCTCATGAAGTATAAAGGCCTGAGTGTTGCCGTCTATACACAAACGACAGATGTGGAGCATGAAGTCAATGGTGTTTTGACCTATGACCGTGCCTTTGAGAAAATGGATGTTGAAAGAATTAGGGAGGTTAATCAGGCTGTGATTAATGAGGGCAAGAAGTTGAAATGATAAGATTTGTGTTTTGCCACTTTTTTGGTCGAATCTGTCCTTTGTATTTCGTGAAAAGTGGTTCTTTCCCACTCATGATGGTAGATTAAATGTCGGTCGGCTCCGTATTCCACTGAATGGAACTGTTGACGGCCAGTCTGATGTTGACAGTCCCTGGAAACAGGTTGCCTGGCTGGGAGAAGGCCATACCATAAGCTCTACGGAACTCCTGGTGCCTTTCGAAAGCGTAAAAAGCAATTCCAGTAGCATCGGACTTATGATCGGCTGTCAAATTGAATATTACAGCTAATGGTGAAATGCCATGATACATTTAATGCCCGTCTCAGCGTTTTAATGACATATTAGTTAATGCGGACTTTTTGCCATGTCGGAGATTTTTTGAATTTGCTGTAAATGGTTGCGTAAGGTGGGCAGTTGTTTACTGGCAAAGGCTTTGATATCCGGATCAGAAGACTCGGCTCCCTGTGTAAATAAAGCGATTGCATTTCTATGGTCGGAGACCATCATTTGGATATAAGCGGTATCGAACGCCGCGCCATCTAAGGTATACAGCTGCCTAAGTGCCGAACTGACATCTGTTTCGGTGATCGTTTTCAATGCATATGTACCATCATTGCTATCAGCTGGCGTAGCACCAGCATGGTGCCCTCCTTTTTTTTGCTTCTGCGTGTGCTTCGCTGCACCTGTCGTTCCGTTGGACTTATTAATACCTGTGGCTGTTGCGGCAGCAGCAGATATGCTGTCCGTTTCCGTGATACCGGTTGTAACTCTTGCTGAACCCGTTGTACTGTTGGTCGTGTTTGGATTTATAGTAGTACCGTTGGCACTGGTTATACCCGTTTGAGTACCATCTAAGGCAGGCCTGTTACCAACGTTGCCTGATCCCGATGAAACAGTAGTCGTGTCAGTTTGGCTTGGCAAATTTACATTTTTAGATTTGGCGATCGCCGTTAATTCGACATTGGCTTTGTCATGATCCTGGGTCATCATCGCTCCATAGTCCTTAAGTTTTGCGTTCTCGGCTTTTTGCATAGCTATTTTTCCGGCTGCTATTTCTTTCATGCTGCTGAGTGCAGCCTGGTTGATGAACTGTTCTGGGGTGATTCCTGAAGACTGGTTTTGGCTTGGATTCTGAGCGGCGGCCGAGCCTGCTGCTGCCATCATAAAGATTAGGCAAATGATGTGATTTTTCATAGCGATGAATTTTATATTAACAATTCCATTACAGATGATTATGTGCTATATAACCCTTTGTATGATGAAATGTTTCAGCGTTAAATACCTGTTTTGTTGGTTTAAATACCTGTTTAAATAACAATCGACATTTTTCTGGGTCAGAATCTCAAACGTGTGGCAACCAGACAATGGCGTTGAGTGACAATAAGATTGAATCATACTATTGGGGGTATTACCGGCCTCTTGCGAAATGTTGCCGGACTTTGTGCCGCTAACCCCATATGACGATAGGGTTTTTCTGCACCAGAACAAACAGTTCGTGCTGAAGATTTGTTGTCAGAAGTATGGCAAAACTTCAACACAGTATTTATGTGCTTTTGTTTTTTATTCTGACCTTTTCAGGATTGTATTTTGCTGGACCATTCCTCATTCCGGTCACACTTGCATCGGTATTTTCCATGTTGTTTATCAGATTTTGTAATTGGCTGGAGCATAAAGGGATGGGACGGGGAGCCGCGTCCTTGGTTTGTATACTCAGTTTTGTACTGGTCATTTCACTCGTCCTATTTTCACTCTCTTGGCAGCTCAATGGCCTAATGGAAAATGTAGATGAAATGAAACAGCGTGTCATTGATCTTTTCTCCGCCTTTCAGCATTGGATTAGCGAGAAGATTGGTTTGGATCCGAAGCAGCAGCAGGAGCTGATTAAAGAACAGGGAGCTGGCAATGGTGCCGGAAATTTATTAGCCGGCTTTGCCGGTAAAGTCATGGATGTCTTGGTGAATATCGTGCTGGTATTGGTTTATATGTTTCTTTTTCTGCTTTATCGTTCACACCTTAAAAAATTTGCACTTAAACTCGTGCCTGCAGGCCAACGGGATAAAACAGATGAAGTAGTACATAAAGCAGGTCAGGTTGCCCAGCAATATTTAAGCGGACTTGCAGCCATGATTGGGACTTTATGGATAATGTATGGGATAGGCTTTAGCCTTATTGGGGTGGAAGGTGCATTGTTTTTTGCTGTGTTATGTGGTATTTTGGAGATTATCCCTTTTGTGGGAAACCTCACCGGGACTTCGTTGACCTTACTGTCAGTGCTGGCTCGAGGCGGAGATGCTAAAATGATTGTTGGCGTCCTTGTCACGTACGCGCTAGTCCAATTCATCCAGACTTATGTACTTGAACCGCTTATTGTCGGAGAGCAGGTTAACATTAATCCCCTATTTACCATTCTGGTTATTGTTTTGGGTGAAATGATATGGGGGATTGCTGGAATGGTTCTGGCGATCCCTTTACTAGGAATGGTAAAGATCGTTTGTGATCATATCCCTGATTTACAGCCTTACGGATTTTTAATTGGTACGGAAAAACAACGGCGCAGGAAAACGGGCCTTATTGACAAAGTAAAAGCAGCTTTTCAAAAGTAACTTAGATCTGGCATAAATAAACATTTGCTTAAATGAGATCATCAGCTGAAAAATGCAGGACTTATCGGAATGCTGATTTTACCAAATGACTACGTTCCTAATCGTAAAACCTTTTATTCGGGAAGTTTTTATTTCTGCAGCTGGTTTTAAGCAGGGCAGGGGAGGTAAGTGAGAGTGGGTACCAACCCTTGTCCTGGATATTGGCCATTGTCCACATCTGATCGATGGGTTAGTTGGAGTATTATGCTCAATCTTCGACTTCGAATATAAAATAACCGCATAGATAACCCCCTTTTTCTAAAATCGGCTTGGCCACATTGAAGATTTTAATGTGTTCTGACACTTTACCGACAGATAGCGGAAATGGGAAAATACGTTTTCTGTTGCGGCAAATACCCGAAATGTAGTTTGCTTGTCGCCGGTTTGTTTTGTAATATGCTGATAAATAGGGTGATATGTGTGTTTCTGTAATTAGGTATTTTGGATTCCTGTAAACAGGAGAAAACCAAAAAAATCCCGGATTGTTACTCCAGCACAAATTTCTTAAACTAAAAATGAAAAATTATGGCAACTACAAATCAAGCACAAATGCCTAATGCTCATCTTCATGAACTATTTGTAGATGAATTGAGAGACATACTAGGCGCGGAGAAACAATTGTTAAAAGGTTTGAAAAAACTAGCAAACGGGGCTTTCGGTGAGTCACTGAGGAATGCTTTTCAGACGCACTATAAACAAACCGAAGGGCAGATTGACCGATTAAAACAGGTTTTTGAATCCGTAGGCTTAGCCGTCAGAGCTAAAAAATGTAAAGCAATGGAAGGACTGCTGGAAGAGGCAGATGAAATTTTAGAAAGTTTTGAAGACTCTCCGGCGCTGGATGCTGCCTTGATTGCGGCAGCGCAGAAAGTTGAACATTACGAAATTGCCAGTTATGGCTGCCTTGTTACCTATGCTCGACTTATGGAACATGAGGATGCCGAAGCCTTGTTGGCTGAAACGCTGGCAGAAGAAAAGGAAACAGATAGCCTGCTGACAGATATCGCAATGACTGAGGCAAATATGACGGTTTAAGTCGCTTAAAACAATTGAGTAAAACCCTGTCGAAGGATAGGGTTTTGTTTTATCTCGTTTAAATTAGGACGGCTTTTACCGAAAGCACAGTAACAGACCAGATCATTAGTGCGCTAGTGATGGCGACTGATGCCGGGAAGTCTCTAAGGGATATCTATATTGTGATGCCAGTCTGAAAGAAAGTTTGTTTTAATATCCAAGGGAAACTTGTGAGGAAATTCAGCCAGCAGTCCATATCATCTTAAAGACTTCTCCTTTAGCTACGATTCGATATAACCAAAGAGACGATGAATTAAAAGTTAACTTAAAAGCTACTTAACACGCTAGGCTTAAGTGGAGAGATGAATGAGAGTTCTGTAACCCAGACCATGTGGGTTTCTGGAATTCGCAGTCCGTGCAGGAAATACTGAGTTTTCTTAACACGTTTCTTTTTAGTGGTGTTTGCTTTTATTATTAAGGGCAACTCCCTTGGTAAGTTGAATAAACTCTGGAAAATAAATTGATTTGGCTATCACAGAAAGATCTGTTGAATCGACTTTGCAAGTACTGTTTAAAATGTTTTTGGTTCATTTGCTATCTTATTCTTATAGCTATCTGGAAGGGACTAACATTGAAAATAGCTAAAACAAAAAGCATTTCAGGCGGTTATAAGATTAGTATTTAAATTTAAAGCAGAATATTATGGGAAATCTACTGTATGTTATTGCGGTCATTCTAGTCATCATCTGGGCAATAAGTTTTCTGGGTGGTTTTTATACTGGAGGAATTATTCATGCACTGCTGGTCATTGCAGTCATTGCGGTATTGCTGCGGCTGATCCGCAGTGGAACATAATAGGAAATGAGTAACGGGTTGCCGAGCCAATTGGCAACCAGGTCGGGCTGCTTTCAGTTATTCAATAAGAAATTGATGGTGCGGGATAAAAGGGATGCCTTTTGGTGCAATTTCCCGCAAGTCTTAGAGTAGCTCTTGTCAGAAAACTGTTGAACTTGTTGGATTGTATCCACAAGTGTGATCCGCAGAGTAGCTGGAAGGTAGCTTTAGAATTTCGACATCAAGCTGGTACCAGCAGGATATTTATCGCATGCTGGAGAATTACCAGAAAGGGGTGGTTTTGCATGATAAACTTCATGAGGGCGGCTATATGCTCAACTCCGATCGCGATTGTGTTTACGTCAGGTTCCATGGTCCTGGCGGAGACTACCGGGGTAGCTATGAGGATGGATTTCTTTATGAGTATGCTTCTCTTCTATTCGGAACTGGATGACTGAAGGAAAGCAGGTTTATACTTATTTTAACAATACCATAGGGAATGCAATTGAAAACTTAAACACTTTACGGACATATGTTGCTGAAGACTGATTCGTTTGGTTCTGGTTATTTTTTCCTTTTTGCAGCTGATCATCATCTAAATATAAAAGCATATAATATTGGTAAGAAATGAATGTTTTAGTGATTAGATAACAGCAATAAGAAATATAAAGCATTCTAAACCGGCCCTCTTTTTATGGAAATAAATTCTTATGAACATCTTTCAGAATATCTGCTCAATTCAATACCCATTGCTTGTTACTTGCTGGATAAAGAGGGTAGGTTTGTCTACCTGAATCGAGAGGCAGAGCATTTTTCGCAGCTGAAAAAAGAAAATATCTTGGCTCGGAATGTGGGGGAGATATTTATGGAATCTATCCCGACACATTGCTATGCTTCTATTAATGCTGCGCTGTCGGAGCAAACAAAAGTTTCCTGTCAATATATTTCTACAGTTAGCGGCACATGGATC